>Ga0257118_1000235_pt1 | contig 63420 bp, 49 predicted proteins | sample SI112_150mmetaG_FD_190156 | JGI IMG/M metagenome (GOLD analysis project Ga0257118, IMG submission 190156) | Marine microbial communities from Saanich Inlet, British Columbia, Canada - SI112_150m | ecosystem: Environmental > Aquatic > Marine > Inlet | place: Canada: British Columbia | collected...
TTTTAAGCTGAACCGGTAAATACATTTCCCAAACACCTGTGAGTTCATTCCTTGCTTGACTGTTTGCTAGTTAGCAATTAGCATTAAAGGCTAATATGTAAATGAATTAACTCAGCGTATATCCACTGTAAGATAATCGACATTTTCTCGTTTATGATTTGGATTCCTGGGGGATGAATAACTTGGACTTAGGAGCAACTTATGAACGAACTCAACTTGACAGCTAATCTCATTTTGCGTAAGCACAAAGAGCAGAGTGCCTTGCCTGTACGTGAACGTGATTGGGATAAGATCGAAGACCTTGTTACAAAAATTAATTCAGTCAATTCAACATTTCAAATTTTGGCATCTCTGGTGTTTGGTGTCTCATTTTCAATCATCACCTTGCTAATCCTCATGACTGTCGGTGCTACAGGCATTGGTTCTGCTGCGACGATCACTGGAAATTTTGTGGTTTCAGTTGTTGTGGGTATTGCCATCGCGTTGACCATTTTAGCCAGACAACAGCGTGCCAATGTTTCTAAAGCAATTGATGTAGTACTCAATGAAATGGATCTGGTACAAAAAGAGTTTAGTCCTGTAAGTATGGCCACTTCCGTAACTGAAGAAGTCAAGGAAACAACTGAATCTGTCGCCGACCAATTCTTGAAATAAGGTTAATCCCAAATAACCATTTTGAAATCCGAATGGTGTAAGTCGACAAGTCCCTTATTTTATTAGAAAAGAATGTTTAAAAAGCTGGTAAATCTGCTTGCTCACGCATAGGCGGGCAGTTATTTTCGCACGCTTTTTCGCATCTTAGTTGGTGCCACGGGTGGACTACGCTTTGTTTTTAAGCAACTTAAGCTTGAAGAAAGGTCATATGTTCCGCATGTGAAAAATAAGATTTAAGTGGGGCGATTAGCTCAGGTGGTTAGAGTACTTGCTTGACATGCAAGGAGTCACTGGTTCGAGTCCAGTATCGCCCACAGAATATGAACGCGAACGGGAATATACAGATCACATACCCCGATGGCCGAACTGAAGAGTTGCCATCCGGGATTCGTGCATTCGAAATTGCTCAGGGGATAAGCCCTCAGTTCGAGAAACAACTTATCGCAGCTCGAATCAATGACAAGGTTGTTGATCTTGCAACGGTGCTCACAGAAGATGCTTCTGTGAACTTTCTCAAAAGAACTGATGAAGAAGCCCATGAGATTCTGCTTCACAGTACCTCTCATATCATGGCGCAAGCTGTAAAACGTCTTTTTCCTGAGGTCAAGGTGACTATTGGTCCTTCAATTGAGAATGGATTCTATTACGATTTCGATATTGAGACACCTTTCACAGATGATCAACTAGCTGCAATTGAAACTGAAATGCAGAAAATCATCGATGAAGATTTGCCTATCCAGAGAATAGAGCTCTCCAGGGATGAAGCCGTTAAACGTTTCGAAGAGATGGATGAAACTTATAAAGTGGAAATTATCTCCGAATTACCTGAAGATGATATCATTTCAGCCTACGAACAGGGAGAATTCGTTGATCTCTGTCGCGGTCCGCATTTGCCCTCAACCAAACGTGCAGGCGCATTCAAACTTTTGAGTGTGGCTGGTGCTTATTGGCGAGGTAATGAGAACAATCGTATGCTCTCTCGAATATATGGAACCGCATTTCCTGACAAAAAGGCTCTCAAGAAATATCTACACTTACTTGAAGAAGCTAAAAAACGGGATCATCGGAGATTGGGTAAAGAATTGGGCTGGTTCAGCTTTCATGAAGACGCTCCTGCCAATGCTTTTTTCCATGCCAAAGGCACTACTATTTATAATGGAATCATGGACTATGTACGTGGTTCTAATCGTCAGCACCAATACGAAGAAGTTAATACACCTCTGATCATGAGTGCTGAGATGTGGAAACGCTCAGGTCATTATGACAATTACCGTGAAAACATGTATTTCACAAAAATTGATGACCGTGATTTTGCAGTAAAACCAATGAATTGTCCAGGACACACTCTGGTTTACGGGGATGTACCACGATCATATCGTGACCTTCCAGTTAAGATGAGTGAGTTTGGTCGGGTCCATCGCCACGAGAAGAGCGGTGTCACTCATGGATTATTCAGAGTTCGTACTTTCATCCAGGATGATGCCCACGTTTTTTGTACAGAAGAGCAGATTCATGCTGAAGTAGATGACATTCTGGATCAGGTCTATGAAGTCTATTCAGTATTTGGCTTTGACAATGTTCATGTTGAACTGAGCACCAAGCCTGAGAAAGCAATTGGTTCACAGGAAGTCTGGGATAAAGCTGAAGCTGCCCTGGAAGGTGTCTTGAAAGAGCGTGGTATTGAGTATCAAATGAATCCAGGTGATGGGGCTTTTTACGGACCTAAAATTGACTTCCATATCAAGGACTCGCTTAACAGAAGCTGGCAATGCGGGACAATTCAGGTTGATTTTTCCATGCCGGAACGTTTTGGCCTGGTATATACCGGTGACGATGGTCAGGATCACCAGCCTGTCATGATTCATCGCGCAATTGTGGGAAGTCTGGAAAGATTTATGGGAATTCTGATTGAGCATTATGCAGCTAGAATGCCTGTGTGGTTAGCGCCTGTACAGGTTAAGGTCATTCCCATTGCTGATCGTCATGAAGACTATGGTCAGTCAGTTGTTGATCAATTGAAGGCTGCTGGAATTCGGGTCGAAGCCAATTGGAAGAACGATAAAATAGGTCAGAAAATTCGTCAAGCAGAGCTTGAAAAGGTTCCATATATGTTTATTCTTGGAGACCGAGAGGTTGAAGAGAACAAAATTAGTGTTCGTCGTCATGGTGTCGGTGATTTAGGCAGCCTTGACCTTGTAGAAGTGAGCGAACGAATTTTAGGTGAAATAAGGGAGAGAATAGATCAAAAAGTATAAGGTATACGCTAAGGAGGAAGAACTCCGAATCAATGCTGAAATTGACACCCCAGAGGTTCTTCTTGTGGACGAGAACGGTGAACAAGCAGGATTAGTCCCCGTGGAAGAAGCATTGGTGCGAGCAGAAAATGCCGAACTGGATCTGGTAGAAGTTGCCCCAAACGCCAAGCCTCCTGTCTGTAAACTCATGGATTACAGCAAGTACAAATACGAAAAAGCCAAAAAGGCTAAAGAGGCCAAGAAAAAACAAAAGATTATCCAGAACAAAGAAGTGCGCTTCAGACCTAACATAGAAGATCATGATCTAAGGACAAAGGTCAGCAAAGCACGTGAGTTTCTGGACGATGGAGATAGAGTAAAAATAACGATTATGTTTAGAGGTCGCGAGATGGCCTATCTGGATCGTGGTCCTTTACTCATGACAAAAATCATGAGTCATCTCGGTGAAGATGTAAACATGGAATATACGCCGACTATGGAAGGTAGATTCCTTACTACTGTAGTCACCTTGAAAAAGTGAGGTAATTAGATATGCCCAAAATGAAATCAAATCGTGCTGCTAAAAAGCGCTTCAAGCTAACCGGTAAAGGTAAAGTGAAGAGAAATAAGGCTTTCACCAGTCACATGCAGAACAACAAATCACAGAAGCAGAAAAGAAAACTCCGTAAGTCCGGTCTATTGACTGGTGGGGATGCTGCTAAAGTGAAAAAAGCGATATCCGCTTAAGTATTAGGAGTTACAATGCCAAAAGCAAACAGTGCCGTCGCCCGTAAAAAACGGCACAAAAAATATTTAAAGGCTGCCAAGGGTTACTATGGTGCCCGTTCACGGCTGTATAGAACTGCCCGTGAGACTGTTGAACGTGCCTGGGTTTATGCCTATAGAGATCGTAAAGATCGTAAACGTCAATTTCGTCGTTTGTGGATAGCCAGAATTAACGCTGCTGCTCGTTTGAACGGCCTGAGTTATTCCAAATTGATGAATGGTTTAAAAAGAAATAGTATTGACCTCAATCGGAAAATGTTAGCTGAAATCGCTGTTACAGATCCAGTTGGTTTCGCATCGATTGTAGCAAAAGCTAAATAAACCACAGTTAGGATAGCGTATGTCGCTTTTTAAAAAAGTCGACGAATTACGCTCGGAATTCAAGCAAGCGTTGGCATCAAGTCCAGCGCTTTCTGATTTAGAGCGGATTAGACAAGAGTTTCTTGGTCGTAAAGGTGTCATCAATGACCTCTTCAAGAAGATGAAAGAGGTCGATGCTGAACGACGCGGTGAATTTGGTGGGTTGATCAACCAGTTGAAGCTGGATATTCATGACCATATTGAAGACCGCATCAGCGCGCATCAGGCTGAGAAAAAAGCTATTAGCTCAGTGGACGTTACCCTACCAGGTGTAGAGTATGCTCGCGGAACTTTGCATCCCATTGAGAGCACTCTGAGGGATTTCAAGCAAATTTTCCATCGTCTGGGCTTTGCTGTCGCGGAAGGTCCTGAAATAGAAACTCAGTGGCGTAATTTTGATGCCCTGAACTTTCCACCTGAGCATCCTGCACGTGATATGCAGGATACTTTCTTTCTGAAAAACGACTCGGTTTTACGCACACACACCTCACCGGTTCAAGTGCGGCTCATGCTCGAGGAAAAACCTCCAATTCGCTCAATTATGCCAGGACGGGTATACCGGAATGAGGCTATCGATGCTGGGCATTATTGCCTTTTTCATCAGGTCGAAGGACTGTATGTCGATAAAAATGTGACCATGGGTGAACTCAAAGCCACTCTGGAATTATTTTGCCGAGAATACTTTGGCGAAAACGTTAAGCTCAGGTTTAGGCCAAGCTTTTTCCCCTTCACTGAACCTAGTAGTGAGATGGATGTCTCCTGTTTTCTCTGCGGTGGAAAAGGGTGTCGGGTTTGTAAACAAACGGGTTGGTTGGAAATCGGTGGCTGTGGTATGGTAGACCCCAATGTTTTCGAGGCAGTCGATATTGACTCTGAAGAATACACTGGTTATGCCTTTGGAATGGGAATCGAACGTATTGCCATGATGAAATATGGCATAACTGACATCAGACTTCTCTTTGAGAATGATGTCCGCTTCCTAAAACAATTTTAATTAAGAGTAGTACTGAGAGCAGTTTATGACTGGACAACTAATATTTCAATCGTATCCATCAGCCCGAGCTCGTGTCATCGTGAGCGGAGTAGAAGGACGAGGGATACGAATATTTGGACGTTGCATGTCTCTCTCGACTCCGCTCGAGATGACGCACTACAGATGATTGCGAAACCATAATCGGGACATAAAATGAACATCTCATACAACTGGCTCAAAGAATACATCGATATTGATCTGGAACCGGAGATTCTGGCAGAAAAACTCACTCATGCTGGTCTTGAAGCCGTTATTGTAGAAACTCTGCCTGAATTCTTTAAATCCATCGTTGTGGGTCATGTAATCTCTAAAGAAAAACATCCAGATGCTGATAAACTCAGTGTGTGTATGATTGATCTGGGTGATGATGAGCCAAAACAGATCATTTGTGGAGCGCCAAACATTGCTGCAGGACAAAATGTCCCTGTGGCTACGATTGGTACGACCTTCCCAGATGGGATGAAGATCAAGAAGGCCAAGCTGAGAGGAGTGGTTTCCAACGGCATGGTCTGTTCTGAGCGAGAATTGGATCTTTCACAAGATCATGCTGGGATCATGGTTCTGGATAAAGATGCTGAATTGGGCATGGATATGAAGGCTTACTTGTCGGGTAACGATGTAAGCATCGAGCTGGATCTTACTCCAGATCGTTCAGATGCGCTGGGACACATTGGTGTTGCCAGGGATCTGGGAGCATTGCTTGACATCCAAATGCGTAAACCTGTGGTTGAGGTCAACGAATCATCTACTCCAACATCGAGCCTTCTATCAATTGAGCTCGCGGATCCACAAGCTTGTCCGCGTTATGCCGCTCGCATTGTCAGAAATGTGAAGATTGCAGAGTCGCCAAGCTGGATACGCCAGCGTCTCCAGGCAGCAGGTATTCGTTCCATCAATAATGTTGTAGATGCTGCTAATTATGTTCTTATGGAAACGGGGCATCCACTTCACACCTTTGATTTACGCTATATTGAAGGTGGCAAAATCGTCGTTCGTAAAGCTGAGCATAAAGAGAAAATAACTACTCTGGACGGCAAAGAACGAGAGTTAGATGACTCAGTTCTGCTGATTTGTGATGGCAAGAAGCCTGTGGCTGTTGCAGGGGTCATGGGTGGAGAAAATTCAGAAGTGAAGGATGATACCACAGATCTTCTCCTGGAAAGTGCCTATTTTGATCCAGTAGTGGTTCGTCGCGGTGCCAAAAAATTGCAGTTAGCTACAGATGCCAGCCATCGCTTTGAACGTGGAACCGATCCCAATGGCATTCCCTATGCCCTGGATCGCCTGGCCAGCCTCATCGTTGAACTGGCAGGAGGGGAGATAACCCAGGGTCAGGTTGATGCCTATCCCACCGTGATTGAACCTCTCGAAGTGGTGTTACGCACAGAGCGTTGTAATGCCATACTGGGAACTGATATTAACGCTTCAACGATTGCGAAGATTTTGAATGGTCTTGAATTATTTCATAAAGAAAGTGAGGGCGTTTTTCATGTAAGAGTGCCCACTTTTAGACCTGATATTACTCGTGAGATTGATCTGATTGAAGAAGTCGGTCGTATTTTCGGTTACAACAACATTCCAGTACCTCAGCATTTCAGTATTGCCAACAAGATCAATAAAAAGACACCTGATCAGATGCGCGAGAAAATAATCGATCATCTTGCTGCCGTAGGTTTTAATCAGATTTATGGAAATGGACTCCTGGCTGTTGATGAGCATCCCTCTGTATTTGGTGATGAAGAAGCACTACTCCTGGCAAATCCCCTTTCCAGAGATATGGCTTCCATGCGATCATCTCTGCTCATGGGCATGGCCAAGGTAGCTGATTACAATATCAATCGCCGTCAGTCCGACTTAAAAATATTTGAATTGGGTCAGGTGAGCACTGTAGATTTGGACTCTGATACAGGGGCTCGCGAAACCAGTCATCTTGGTTTATTCGTTTCGGGAGAAATCAGAAATAAGCAGTGGTCACAGGAAACCGAAGTGGCTGATATTTTCCATATGAAAGGAATTTTGACATCAGCCTTTCGTGATTTATTTGGTGTTCAGCTTAATTATTTATCCATAGAACATGATCTTTTCACAGAAAGCATGGCTGTTATTCTGGATGAAGACGTCATTGGTGTGTTGGGAAATATTAAAACGATTAATCAGAGTTTAAAAAGTGTATCCGGTGTCTATGCAGAGCTGAGAATTTCTGAAAGATTAGGCCTGGATCGAGATATCAAATATGAATCAGTCTCAATTTACCCCACTGTGGAGCGGGATCTTTCCATACTTATTGATACAATGGTTCCCTTTGGACAAATAAATGAGACCATTCAGAAAAATGCTGGTAAGTCCTTAGTATATAGTCGTTTATACGATATCTATGAAGGAAAATCTATTGCAAGTGGCAAAAAAAGTCTTACATTTCGTCTGGTTTTTCAGAATAAGACGAGGACCCTTACTGAAAAAGAAATCGACAAAGATTTCCGAAGGATTCTCAAAGGTTTGGAAGACGCGTACAACGCCACATTAAGAGAGGCAATCTAGTGATCAATGACGTCCTGAGTAAGTTTGAAGACAAGGTAAGATTGCTGGTTGCTCATGTGAGTTTACTAAAAAAAGAAAACCTATCACTTCGTAATCAGATCATAGAACGATCTGCAGATGGTGGACTTGGAAATAAGACCGCTGTCCGCAGTAAGTTAAATAGCATGATTGATATGATCGATGCGGAGTTGGAACTTTTATGACGCGAATTCAACCTGGTGAATGAATAAGTGAACGACGCAATGAATATTACTGATAACAATACGGTTCAAGTTACGATATATGGGAAGTCTTACACAATCAAGGGTAAGGCAGATTCCAGCTATATCAGTGGTGTCGCTAATTACGTCGATATGAAAATGAGAGAAGTTGACGATGGTCCCAATACTGCTTCGGCTGAGGGGAAGATAGCCATCCTGGCTGGTATGAACATTACTGATGAGTTATTTTCAGCTCGTCAAGAGAATGAAAAGTTAGCAAATCGATTCGAGGAGCGTGTACAAGCGCTCACCGAGCTCATTGACGAAACACTTAGCACTTAGGTTTAGAATTCCCTATAACGGTGTGTCCGCACCGATCTCCTGTTTACAGGCATAAATATTCCAAGAGGTCTTCATTCTAATATGAAAGGTGAAACCTATGGATTTAACTCAATTCCTGCCCATAATAGCTGTCATCATGGGGTTCGGTATCGCAATCCCACTCGTATCATACTCCTTTAAACAAAATGCTAAAAATGCCGGTATGCTGGCCGAGCAAATCCTTGCCACGGCTGAGAAAGATGCTGTTGCCATCAAGAAGGAGAAGGAGCTCGAAGCCAGAGATGAATCGATGCAAATCATTAAGAAGGCTGAAGAAGATGCTCAGTTAAAACTGGTGGAAGTTCGGGAGTCTCAGAAAAATATTTCCAATCGAGAGAACAAGCTTGATAACAAGTCTGAAGCTCTGGATAGAAAAGAAGTTGAGATTCGCAAAGTGGAAGCTCAGGTGTCTCAATCACTCAATGAAGCTGAAGCTGAAAAACAGCGCCTTGGAGATATAGTAAAGCAAGAGAATGAAAAATTAGAGCGTATCGCCCGCATGACGCAGGAAGAGGCAAAAAGTACGCTCATAGAGAATTTAAAAGAAGTTGCCCAGGCTGAGGCTGCCCAAGTGGCGAAACAAATCCGTGAAGCGGCAGTTTCCACTGCGACTAAAGAAGCCAATAAAATTGTCATATCCGCCATACAGAGATCGGCTGCTGATCACACTGCAGAATCTACAGTATCGGTTGTTGAATTACCCTCTGATCAGATGAAGGGACGTGTCATTGGTCGAGAGGGACGAAATATACGTACCTTTGAACAGCTCACGGGTGTTGAGCTCATCGTTGATGATACTCCAGAAGCAGTTGTGCTCTCTGGATTTGATCCTGTCCGTCGAGAAATTGCTCGTGTGGCTCTCACAAATCTGGTTCAGGATGGTCGTATTCACCCTGCCCGTATTGAAGAAATGATCACCAAGGCGACTGCTGATGTAGATGAAGAAATGCGGGTTGCGGCTGAGGAGGCTTTGGCTGAATTACACTTGCCAGCTTTCCATGCTCAAATCATGAAGCTAATTGGTCGTCTTAAATACCGTACCAGCTATGGGCAGAACATTCTGAAACATAGTATTGAAGTAGGCTGGTTAACTGGTCTTATGGCGGCTGAGCTTGGTATTGATGGTGTCCTGGCCCGACGAGCTGGGTTTCTCCATGATCTGGGCAAAGCTATCGATCGGAATACGGATGGTACCCATGCCTTGATTGGTGGTGAATATGCCCGCAAATATGGTGAGCCAGATGCTGTCGTTAATGCCATTGAATCTCACCATGAAGAAGTCCCCATGACCGGTCCTATCTCAGCCTTGGTACAATCAGCAGATTCCATTAGTGGATCACGCCGCGGCGCCCGTGGTGATACTTTGGAGAGTTATATCAAACGACTGAGAAATCTTGAAGGCATTGCCACCGGATTTGAGGGCGTTTCAAAATCGTATGCTATCCAGGCTGGTCGTGAAGTGAGAGTCATGGTTGAAAGTGATAAAATCGATGACAACAAGGCCCAATCCTTGAGCATGGATATTGCCGGTCGTATTGAAGCTGAAATGACTTATCCCGGTCAGATTAAAGTGGTAGTGATTAGGGAATCGAGGAGTACGGCTCTTGCCAAATAGTCCTCTCATTTTAAGTGGCAAGGAAGTTTCTCTGGCCGTTAAATCTGATCTTAAGGATCGGATAGCAAAACTTAAGGAAAAGGGGGTCGCCCCAGGTCTCACTGCTGTATTGGTTGGTGAAGATCCGGCATCCCAGGTTTATGTGCGTTCAAAAGAGCGTCAGAGTGGTAAGTTGGGATTTAATTCTCAGGTGCTCAGGTTAGATGAAAATACCTCTCAAACTGAGTTATTGCAGGTTGTTAAAGATCTTAATGAAGATGATAATGTTCATGGTATTCTCGTTCAATTACCTTTGCCAAAACATATTGATTCACAACTGATCATTGAGGCCATTGAGCCCAATAAGGATGTGGACGGTTTTCATCCCGTGAGTGTGGGCAAGTTGGTTCTGGATCTGGATGGTTTTGTGTCTTGTACTCCAGCGGGTATTCTTGAGATCATGAAATACTACAAGATTGAAACCTCAGGTAAACATGTCGTTGTTGTTGGTCGTTCGAATATTGTAGGCAAGCCCATGGCCAACCTGATGATTCAGAAGAAGGCACTGGGAAATGCTACAGTAACCCTGGTTCACACCAGAACCCCAGATATGGGCGTCCATACACGTCAGGCTGATATTCTAATTGCAGCTGCTGGAGTGCCTGAGTTTATTACTGAGGACATGGTGAAAGCGGGGGCGGTGGTGATTGATGTTGGAATCAATCGTGTAGATGATGCCAGCACAGAAAAAGGTTATCGTCTGGTTGGTGATGTTGATTTTGCAGGCGTTTCAGAGAAATGCACTGCCATTACACCGGTTCCAGGTGGTGTGGGTCCCATGACCATTGCCATGTTGCTCTCCAACACCGTTAAATCGGCTGAGAACAGCCTGAAATAGATTTATAAGGGTTTAGGTCCAGTCTATCTTGCCCAGCTATTTAAAATGCTTCCGGCTTCGCTAAATAGCTTCGCCGTGACAGGCCCGTAGCTTCCGTCTTCGCCCATTGGGCTACACCGGACAGGTCCCCCTACGTCTTTCAGACTACGGCGGGACCGGCACTTTGCTATGGGAACTTGATAATTAGGTATGAATTGGTGGTTTTAAACTACTGATTTGCAGTATGCGCCCGTAGCTCAGCTGGATAGAGCGTCGGTTTCCGGTACCGAAGGCCGCAGGTTCGACTCCTGCCGGGCGTACTAATCTTCGCCCCCGAATGGGGGCTACGATTAGCAAGCTAATCTAAAATAAATGGGGATTATTTACACATCTAGTAAAACGCGAAGTATAATTATCAATAATTGATTATTGATGGTTAATAGAAGTACATCTGTTTTGAGTTGATATTTACAACCGAAATTGAATAAGGGGAAGAGATGAAACGTTCAGCACAGTTTATACTCTGCTTGGCAATGATAACGAACTTTGCCATTGGTCAACATACTGTAAATGGAATGGTTCTTTTAGAGAATGCATATTTAATGGATGGTACAGAAGTAAACTTCATTGAGCGCACTGTTAGTTCTAAAAATGGGTCTGCATTGACAAATGCCTTAGGTGTTTATGAATTGACCCTCCAGACTGGGATCTATGATATTGAAGTATCACATCCTGGTTATTACCCGGCCTTTATTGAGGAAGTCATCCTCACACAGGATTTAACCATGGATGAAATATTCCTGGAAGCACCAATCGAGTTAAATGGGTTTTGTCGATTAGATGGTCAAACAGATCATTCCGGTATCAGTATTCTAATTGAACAGCAAGATGGAGCTAATACTGTTGAAGTGACAACAAATATTGCTGGACGATTTGAAGCATATTTACAGCGTGGGACATATAACATCAGCATGCAGAAGGAAACCTACATACCTAATATCATTGAAAGCTATTCAATTGATGGACCTGGAACACTGGGCGAGTATTTGCTTCCTGAGTATCCAACAGGGGGTTCCCTGAGTCTAACATATCATGAGGCAGATGTTATCCCTGCTGGGTCATATATCGTTGACCAATACGTTGGTGATAGTGGTGAGTTGATTATTGAACCTGGTGCTAAATTCTACTTCCAGGAAAACGGAACACTGTCAGCTCAGGGTCCTATCCGAGCCATAGGTACTCCAGAAAATCCAATTATCTTCACTAATTATCCGGGAGAAACCCCTGATTATATGTTTTACCAATGGGATAGTACTGAGGCTCCGTTGACTCAAATCTTTGAGAATTGTGTGTTCACTGGAAATATGAACAGCATGATGGAATTCAATAACGGTCTTTACACAGGAAGTCACGGAGATAGTATCAAGTTCATAAATTGTCAGTTCGTGGATCTGAATATTAACACCAATTTATTCAGAATGTACGGTGGCACGCTAAGTGAAACAGGCGGTCAAGCTTTTACCCTCGATAAATGTTTGATTCAGAATGTCCTTGTTCGTCAAGATGACGATGATCGCACAATGATTGAAATCGCACACTTGTCGGTTGATATTGTTAATAGTCATATTAATGATAATACGATTCGGTCCGTCATTCAGGCTAATGAATATGGCGTAGGAAAATTAAGGATTCAAAACACTATATTTTCTAGAAATTCTTCCACAGATTGGGTGGAACCCGGACTCCTTATCGTGGGGTCCCTAGATACATTAGAAATTGATCGATGTTTATTTTATGAAAATGCTTCTGATACCGGAATAGTAACACTATGGGGTGGGACGGATTTTAAGCTTACAAACAGCGTAAGTATTAATAATGGTAGAAATACATTTACTATATACGGTGATGAACCAATGGAAATAAAATATAACTGTTTCTATGAGCCAACCGCAAATGACCACATTTTTGAAGGAAATTCATTTCCCACTTTGATTGGGGATATAGTTGATAATAACTATAACAACGACCCCTGTGACTTGTATCAGAACATATATATGGATCCACTTTTAATGGATGCAACAAATGGTGATTTTACGCTTGCTCCATTATCACCGGCAATTGATGCAGGAGATCCGGCGGGTGAAACGGATCCCGATGGTACTATCCCGGACTTGGGACCCTATCCATATTTCCAGGGACCCCATCCTATTCTGCAGGTAACTCCAGACGTTACTTTTGAGAATGTAGAAATCAATCAGAATGCCCAGGGAACTCTTCTTGTCGAGAATATTGGCGATCTGGATTTAATCATTAGCAGCATTGTTGCAGCAGGGGATGGATTCAACCTTACCTGGGATACCTTACCCATTACTATCCCGGCCAATGGAAGTAACAGCATTTCTGTGACCTTTTCACCCAATGCGATCCGCGAATATTCAAGCATTGTGGCCATCACCTCAAACGATCGTAATGTTCAAGTAATTATCACAGGTAATGGAATCCCTCCGGAAGGTGCTAATCCAACCAGCCTGATTATAGCAGGTGGTGGAGATACTCAAACCAATTGGGAATACTTTAGTCAGAACACTAACCCTTCCACCAATGAGACATATCTGAAAATGGCCTATGGTCGTTATTATGGCGACACCCGTTTGCACTACATGAATCCAATTGCAGTTCAGGATTGGGATGGTGATGGAGTTGACGATGAGATAGTGGATGAATCAACTATTACCCCCGCAACAGTTGAAACTGCTATAGGATCGCTAGTAGATGATCTGGACAATATGTTTCCCAATGTCTTATTCTTTGCCGGTCACGGATATGTTGGAGAACTTGACATTAATGGCTCTGCTTCTGATAATGTAGGTATTGCCGATCTATCATCATGGATTACTAGTGCAAATCTAGAAACGAATACACCCCTGGTTGTAGTATTTGAAGCGTGTTTCAGTGGTGGATTTGTGCAACCCTTAGCTGCAAACAACCGTGTAGTAATTTCAGCCTGTCGTGAGGACCAATTTGCTGACTACCTCAACGGAGAAAGCTTCTCTACCCGTTTCTGGGAGGAAATATGGTATGGGAATAGCGTTGGAGCTGCATTCGATGTTGCCTCAGACTGGAGCTTCTTCTTTTTAAATCAACAAGAACCTTATCTTGATGCCGATGGAAATGGTATTCCTAATGAAGAATCTGATTTCGTTATCGCTGACGGCATCTATCTAGGCGGAGAATTTCAACATGGTGCAGTATTACCTGCTGTACAGGATGCGCCGGAGTTTGTTAATATTCTGGGTGAATCCATCAATGTCTGGACAACCTTTAATCGAAGGATGGACAGGGTGTGGTGTCGGCTAGTCCCGATAAACTATTCAGGGACTCCATCTTTTGATCAATTACCAACGTTTGAGCTGGAAGTGGAAAGTGGTTTCCGCTATTCTGTAGATCTGAATGTATCTGAATTGTTTACTCTGGATGAGGATTACATAGCCATTATTTATGGTGTAGCCGATTTCTATAATTCAATTGTACCTCGTCATATTCAATTAAAACAAGAGGTTGTAAGTATTGATCCGATTCAATTATTGCCGGAGAAATTTGAAGTGTCAAATGCTTATCCCAACCCATTCAATCCATCAACAACTGTTAGGTACGGTTTGCCAGAAGCTGCTGATGTGGGTATCGTTATTTATGATATTCTTGGACGTCAAATAAGGTCCTGGGAAATAGCAGATCAAAAAGCTGGTTGGTACAATCTAAATTGGAATGGGATTGATAAATCCGGAAACAATGTTCAAACAGGAGTGTATCTTGCCAGGATACAAGCAGGATCATATTCCAAAGTAGTGAAAATGCTATACTTGAAATAAGGAAGTACTTCCGCTTAGAAAATAGTATCAATATGTATGACAGCCCTGGTTGATCGCCCAGGGCTGTCTTGTTTACCGGAAACAATGACGTGTTTCAAAGCTCATCATCATTCTTTATCAATACTATTAACCCTTCAAGTGATCGTATAGCCCCATTCTTGAGTGGGATCGTTCATAGTATTTAAATCAAGCAATTATTATCAAAAAAAGCATACACCGATACGATTTGTCTTAAACCGATGAGAATTGGACTGATATTTGCAAAATTCAAATCTGTGGAATAGTAACTATTTGACTTTGCCGTAACTCGAATTACTGGCACCAATTGTAAGGTAGAGATAAACATGAGCAGTTCATCTTTTAACGCATTTGCCATGGCACAATCACAGTTTGATAAAATTGCAGAGATGCTTGACCTGGATCAGGCTTCACGCGATCTTTTGCGTACCCCCAACAGAGAATATCATTTCAATATTCCCGTTCGCATGGATAGTGGGAATATGCAGATCTTCAGAGGCTTTAGAGTCCAGCATAATGATGCCCGTGGGCCAGGCAAGGGTGGTGTTCGATTTCATCCCATGGAGACCATTGATACTGTTAGAGCACTTTCCATGTGGATGACCTGGAAAACAGCCGCAGTGGATATTCCTCTGGGCGGAAGTAAGGGTGGTATTATTTGTGACCCGCATAACCTGAGTTTGAATGAACAAGAACAACTATGCCGGGGTTGGGTGAGACAGATCGCTCGCAATGTTGGTCCTGTCACAGATATTCCTGCTCCAGATGTTATGACAAATGCTCAGCACATGCTCTGGATGCTGGATGAGTTTGAAGTGATCTTTGGTGGACGCTATCCCGGTTTCATTACCGGTAAGCCCGTTGGAGTAGGCGGTTCGCTGGGTAGAAAAGAAGCCACAGGCTATGGTGTGATCATCACACTGCGTGAAATGCTGAAAGAATTGGATATTCGTCCCATGGATACTACTGCCAGTATTCAAGGTTTTGGAAATGTAGCCCAACACGCCATCGATTTGTATCACCAATTAGGTGGAAAAACTTTGTGTGTATCAAGTTGGGATCAGGAAGATCAGACATCCTATTCTTTCAAGAAAAATGATGGAATTGATTTGGAAGAACTACGCTCCATCACCAATTCATTTGGTGGAGTGGATAAAGCGAAAGCCAAAGAACTTGGCTATGAAATTCTTGATGGAGAAGACTGGCTCAAACAAGAGGTTGATATCCTCATTCCAGCAGCTCTGGAAAATCAAATTACCAGGGACAATGTTGCACTAATAAGTGAGCAAGTAAAAATTATTGCCGAAGGTGCCAATGGACCAACTGAACCAGCTGCTGACGATGAGATTAAGCGTCGTGGCATTCAAATGATCCCAGACTTACTAGCCAATGCTGGTGGTGTGACCTGTAGCTATTTTGAGCAGGTTCAGAACAATATGAATTATTACTGGCCACGTGACGAAGTACTTGGAAAGCTGGATACGAAAATGACCACCTCATATATTGCTGTAAGTGAGTTGGCGCGACAGAAGAATCTTTATATGCGTGATGCTGCTTATGTTATTGCCATTGGGCGGGTTGTGCAAGCATCCAAGGATAGAGGCTGGATATAGAGAAGGTTTCTCATACCAGACAGTGAGTTAAAATGGCCGATATAGAGAACGATACTGGTTTAAATAATTTAGAAGCATTTTCGCTCGAGCTATTTTCCGGTCAGAAAAAACCATCGGTTATTGGAAGCGGAGACCCTGGAGGGAAGGCACAGGGTTTGATAGGTATTAGCAAATTTCTTGCTGATTCATTTGACCCTGAAAACTACCCTGATATCGAATTCAACATACCCTCTCTAACTGTCATACTTTCTGATATTTTTGACATTTTCATGGAACAGAATCAAGTGAGTTCTGAGCTGTTGCTTAATCAGTCCGACGAGCGCATCGCACATGCATTCCAATCTTATGATCTTCCCTTTGCTATCCTGGGTGATCTGAGAACCATTATTGATCAAATTCAATACCCGCTCGCAATCAGATCATCTTCTATTCTGGAGGATGCTCTTGAAGCGCCCTTTGCCGGCATCTATGCTACCAAGATGATTCCTAATAATGAAAGCGATACCGATGTCAGATTCCGGAAACTAGTCGAGGCCATTAAATTTGTGTATGCCTCAACCTTTTTTAAGGCAGCCAAAGACTATCGCCATGCTATTGGGAAAGATTTATTAGACGAAAAAATGGCTGTGATTGTCCAGGAAGTGGTAGGGACTGCGCATTTCGACCGGTATTACCCGGATATATCAGGTGTTGCCAGATCATTCAATTATTATCCACCCAGTCACTCTAAACCTGAGGATGGGATCGTAAACCTTGCACTGGGATTGGGAAAAACAATTGTGGATGGTGAGCCATCTTGGTGGTTCACGACGAAATCACCCAGAGCAAATCCTCCGTTTTTAGATGTAGATGAGTGGTTGAAGCAAACACAGAACAAATTCTGGTGTGTAAATCTGGGACCACCCCCAGCTTATGACCCGATCAATGAATCAGAATATCTCGCTCAGCATGGACTGAAAGATGCAGAATATGATGATACTTTGAAATCAATTGCCTCAACCTATGATCCGAGAAATGATAGGATAAACCCGGGTCTGGGTGAAATTGGTCCACGTATGGTCACATTTGCACCTATTCTGGTATATAATCAATTCAAGCTAAGTGCGTTAATAAAGGACATCCTCGCGCAATGCAGGGAGGCTCTTGATGCACAGGTAGAGATTGAATTCGCCATCACACTTAACCCTATCCGGTTTGGATTGTTACAGGTGAGACCACTGCTGGCAACAGTGCATGAAGTCCATATTGATGATGACAAATTTGAAAGCGGAGACGTTTTGCTGGCCTCAGAGCGCGTTCTGGGGAATGGCACAATCAATACAATTGATCAGATTATTTATGTGAAGCCAGATATCTTTAACGCAAAGAATACCAAGCAGATTGCTAGAGAAATAGAAACTCTCAATGCTGCATGTATCAGCAATGACCAGAATTATTTATTGATTGGGTTTGGTCGTTGGGGAAGTTCTGATCCATGGTTGGGTACTCCTGTATCATGGGGACAAATCTCGCAAGCCAAAGTGATTGTTGAAACAACCTTACCGGATATGGATAAGGAATTTAGTCAGGGCTCACATTTCTTTCATAATATCACCAGTTTTGGGGTGAGTTACTTCTCGGTTCGATATTCTGACGAGCGTTCCCTCGATTGGGAGTGGCTGGATACTCAAGTATTAGTGAATGAGACAGAATTCGTCCGACATGTAAAACTTGAGAAACCCCTGGAGATTAAGGTCGATGGACGCAGCGGGAGAGGAATGATTACTAAGTGAATAAAAAGAAAAAAACTCGCTCAGAATTACTCCTACAGGAATTAAGGGAACGAGAAAAAGAGCTTCGTTGCATCTATGAGATCGATGAGATCTTAAGCCAACAAAATTTATCTATAGAAGAACTATTATCTCAGGTTGTCAAAGTTATCCCCAATGGTTGGCAATACCCGGATATCTGCTTTGCCAAAATCGATTATGACAATAAGGAGTATTGTAGTGGCCAATGCACAGAATCGCCCTGGTTGCTGAAAGCTGACGTAAAAGTTAAAGATGAGAAGATCGGGGTAGTTTACGTTTCTTATAGTGAAGAACGACCCAAGGAATTTGAAGGTCCCTTTCTAAAAGAAGAACTGGATTTAATAAAAGGAATCGCTGAACATATTAAAAGAGCCCTCCAGCATCGCCAGTTAAAGGATCTTTTTGATCAGACGCAGGACGTAGATCCTCGAGAGGATGAATGGCTCACCATCCTTGAATTATTACGTAATACCGATTCACCACTTCTAGCTCGCTTATCCCGGAAAATGACAAACTTCCTCTTCCTGGGAGGTAGTGAAGAGGCCAAGGAACTTCTGGAACATTTCAGCCCCTCTTATAAAGAAGATGACTCGGGTCTTGTAGAAAATTTGAATCAACCCCGGAAAAGAATAGCAATTCAAGACCTCTTACCCATTAGCGAAAAGGTCTTTCAGATAGCCGTCAAAACGCTTGGGAAAAATCATACCCTCAAGGCCATCCAGAAATGGATACGTGAGGAAAAATCGTCATTTTTAGTAAATGTTTTAGGTGATTCGAAGAGTAGTCTCAATGACATCTCAGATGCTATCGGTCGATACCATCATCTGGATCCCACCGGGACTGAGTTATCGGTACCGCGTCAGAAAGCATTCCGGGTTTCTCTTGTCAGAAGAATGCTATCGGATCAAACACACTTCATCAATGTTGCTAAGAACTTTTTTAATGTTAATGATTTTTACGATCTCTTGAATCGGGTTATCACTCCCGCTAAGGGCAGTGGTAAACTTGGCGGTAAAAGTGCTGGAGTAGCTCTGGCAGATAAGATTTTAAAATCCTCCTATAAACACAAAGAGCTATTTGCAAATATCAAAACACCAAAAACATGGTATATCACTTCTGATGGAAGTCGCAGTTTTTTGGTTTACAATAACCTGGAAGAGGTGTTTGATCAGAAGTACAAAGAGATAACCCAGGTTCAATTCGAATATCCGCATGTTATCCAGGTTTTTAAGAATTCGCATTTATCCCCAGAGATAGTTAAAGGGCTTTCGCTAGCCCTGGATGATTTTGGGGAGACGCCCCTCATCGTCCGTAGTTCAAGTTTATTAGAGGACGGACTGGGTGCAGCTTTTGCCGGTAAATATCGTAGTGTATTTATAGCAAATCAGGGTAGCAAACAGGAACGCTTGATAGAACTGATGGATGCTATAGCTGAAGTATATGCCTCCATGTTTGGTCCTGACCCAATCAAGTACAGAGCCGAGAGAAACCTGCTGGACTTTCATGAAGAGATGGGTGTTATGATTCAGGAGGTTGTCGGTAAGAAGGTTGGTCAATATTATTTTCCGACCTGTGCTGGTGTCGCTCTCAGCAAAAATGATTTCCTCTGGTCACCCAGGATTAAGCCTGAAGATGGCTTGATCAGATTGGTCCCTGGACTAGGTACAAGCGCTGTGGATCGTTTGGGGGATGATTATCCCGCCCTTATTGCACCTGGACAGCCCACACTTTCAGTCAATGCAAGTATTGATGAAAAAATTAGATATTCGCCCAAAGGTATCGACGTTATAAATCTCACTACCAGGTCATTCGAGACCATCGAGTTGAGAAAACTGATGGGAGAAGTGGGCTCAGAATATCCAAACATCTCGCAAGTGATGTCAATTCTGGACCAGGATAGATTTAGAAAAATTATGCCACTTTTTGATAATCTGGAAACATCAAATTTGGTTGTCACTTTTGATGTTTTGAGAAAAGAAACAAATTTTATCAAGCAGGTTGGTGCCATGCTGAATGTCCTCGAGGAGGTTCTAGGTGTTCCGGTAGATATTGAATTTGCATCCGATGGTGATAATCTCTATCTGCTCCAGTGTCGACCTCAGAGCTATGGCGATGAATATGAACCTGTTGATATCCCAGTTCCTGCATCTGAGGAAAGCGTTCTATTTACCGCCAATCGCTTTGTTTCTAATGGACTGTTGAAAGGCATTACCCACATTGTTTACGTTGATCCAGTCAATTATGGGAAATTGGAATCCAGAGAAGCCCTTCTGAATGTTGGTAGGGCGGTAGGTAAACTCAATCAACTCCTGCCCAAAAGATGTTTCATCCTCATGGGACCTGGTCGGTGGGGAAGTCGTGGTGATATAAAGTTAGGTGTAAATGTGACCTACTCTGATATCAGCAATACAGCCATGCTAATAGAAATTGCTCGCAAACAAGGTAGCTATGTCCCAGATCTTTCATTCGGGACCCACTTTTTCCAGGATCTGGTTGAAGCCTCCATCCGCTATCTACCGCTTTATCCAGATGAGTATGGCAATGTTTTCAATGAACAAATTTTGATGGAATCTAGAAATTACCTTGAAGATATTTTACCCGAATATGCTGCTCTGGCGGATACGGTCAAGGTAATCGATGTACCCTTAGCATTTGAGGGGCTTGAATTGTCAGTCTTCATGAATGCTGCTCAAAGTCGAGCCGAGGCTCATTTGACGAAACCCTCGCAAAACGATAGTGATGAACCTTTAAGAAGAGCACACGGTATACCAGCAACCCAGACAGTAAACCATTGGAAATGGCGCATGAATATCGTTGAGAAGATCGCGGGGCATCTGGATGCTGAGAAGTTCGGTGTGAAAGCATTCTATCTGATAGGGAGTGTGAAAAATGCATCGGCTGGCGCAGATAGTGATATTGATATTCTAATTCATTTTCATGGTACGCCTGATCAGAAAGCAGATCTGTTGCTATGGATGAATGCATGGAGCGTTGGAATAACCGAAATGAATGCGCTGTGCGCGGGAATTGACCCTGGTAGTCTTCTAGATGTTCATATTGTTACGGATAAAGATATCAAAGAAGGTAATAGTTTCGCCATCAAGATTGATGCTGTGACCGATGCCGCAAAGCTGCTGAAAATGGGGCATTTGCTAAAAAGTCATCAAGAGGATATAGATTTAAAGTAACAATCTAACTGCCTGTTCAGGATAGTTTGGATCAAATTTTATTATAGATAGTTCTGGCCCTTCGTAGGCTGCAGAAAATGCATAGGTATCACCAATTCTGTCCTGCCATTCACCTGTTAATCTGGATGATTCATGAATATGCCCATGCAGAGTAATTTTGGGCTGTCTCTGCTTGATAAACCTTTGGATAGCAATACTGCCGACATGAACATCCAGGGGAACATGATCAATCATCTTTCCGTCTAGATCGGCTCGATCAAGTTTCGTTTTATAAGGGGGAGAGTGGAAAAGACAGATTGTATTTTTCAAGTCTTCCTCACCAAACAATGTCTCTAAATCTTTTTGAATGGTTGAATAGCGTCGTTCTTGAACTTCAGTTTCTGTTGAATGCAGGCCCTCTTCAGGTGAAACGCAACCGGGATCAACATATCTGGACACATCGTAGCGTTCCCAATCCTTGAGCTGAAAGGGTGTGGGTGGTACATATGAATAGCCAGCAATGATATGATTATAGGCTGATATCTTTTTAAAGTGGATGTATTCCCAGAGCCGATTTTTTCCAGCGGTAATAAGATCAGTTTCAAAACTTCGGTAATCATCGTTACCCATGATGAGCATGATGCAGGGATAATTGTCTCCTAAAGATTGCTTTAGGTCTAAAAAGTTTGGTCTCAGGAAATCAGAAATAAAGTTCGGATATTCTGCAGATTCTCTCAAAGGATGAGGGAACAAATCCCCGCCTAGTAAAACCACGGCTGGTTTCTCAGACTCGATAGTACTAAAAAGTTTCTCATACCAGGAGATTCGTCCATGCAGGTCAGATACGAAAAGGGTTTTTGTCATCAATAAATTCTTTGCATTTTTCCTTCGGCTGAGTAGCTGTCATTGCGCTTGCGAAGTTCAATTCGTGATGAAGTTAAAATAGTGATCATGGAATCATATTAATTTTTCAGAGTGCAGGTATTTGGAGTATATTTTATGGTGTTCTACAGCTTTTGTAGATGCCGACTATTCCATTTAGCACTAAGCCGAGGGGGCAAATATGACTAAAGTTTATCCAGATACGGTTTGCGCATTGTGCCACCAAACTATCGACGATAAAGAGTATATCTCATTTGAAGATATACTTGTCAAAATGACTGTATTTTCTCAGTTATTTTATGGTACCGTGCATTGTGATTGTCTGGATAACTGGGAAAAGAAGAGTGGGTTTGTCAGTTATTACAATCTTGCAATGCGCCACAAATCAAAACTATTAATTGATGATACAGGACATGTATACTTAGAATCATTAAAGTAAAATGTATTATAAATGATGCTTTCACGTGATCAATCAATAGCATTATTGGAAAAGTATACTTGGGTTGAAATATCGCCCGAATCAGGTGGCATCGCCTCTGAAACTTATACCAGGTAGTGCTGGTCACGGCTATTTATAGAATTACTTGAAGAACTTACACGGGTCTTTAATCTGAATTGACCTGCAATTGAGTTGACGTTGTTGTCATAGGCTCTAGCTGATTTTGCCATAGGCAATACATTTTGCTTAAGATAATAGTAACCGAGTACTCAAGTTGACTTGAAGAGTCAAGTTGCACAAGCAGCACAAGTAATTGCGCAACTTGCGCATAATTCTCCTGTCAACTCTAACCGCTAACCTGACTGAAAAGTGAATATTACGCAATTGGATCGTCGATCTTAAGACCAATGATGGACAACATCACGATATTGACATGAAAGTATTTGAAGCCTAGGATACGATATGAAATGTCATAACATCAATAATAACAGCAAATATATTTAATCGCAATAAATCCAAATCTAGCAGAGCCATGTGAGCCAATTTCACATGATAGAATCCATAAAATATTTTGATGATAGCTATTGACAGACGGCATTACAAAAATTAACATAGAACAAACGATTGCGCATATTTATAGATATCAACCCATTAACTTGAGATTGATATATGGGTGAAGGGAAAATCTTTGGTTCAAAACAAACATATAACACTCGATAATATTGCAGATCAGATCGGTGTATCTAGTAGCACGGTTTCTCGCGTGCTGACAGGTCAGTCAAAAAAATACCGGATTAGTGATAGAACCACAGAGATTGTTCAGCAAACCGCACGAAAATTAGGCTACGTTCCCGACCAACTCGCCAGGGGATTGAGGACTAAAAGAACGAATACCATGGGGTTAATAATTCCAGATATTTCGAATCCCTTTTTTTCCAGCATAGCGCGAAATATCGAAATTCAAGCTCGAAAAGTGGGTAATTCAATCATTTTAGCCGATAGTCAGGAAGATACACAGTTAGAGATTGAATCTATTCGTCTACTTCAAAGCCGCAAAGTTGATGGACTGATAATCTGTCCGGTTGGCGAAGATAGTAAGCATTTAAAAAGCATTGTTGACAGTGGCTTACCTGTCGTCATTATTGATCGATACTTTCCAGATCTTAATTGTGCTTATGTTGTATCAGATAATTACCAAGGCGCCATGGAGGCGGTAACTTATTTCTTCGATATGAATCACAGGTCAATAGGGTACATCCAGGGACGGGTGAATACATCAGTTAATAATGAGCGGATTAGGGGATATCGGGCCGCCCATGAGGAAAAAGGTATACCAGTTGATGAATCACTTATTGTAGGAGATAGTTTTGGGAAAAGGAATGGCTACATCGGTGCTAAAATTCTCCTGGCCAAAACGCCCCGACCCACAGCCATCTTTGCCGCTAGTAATCTTATTTCTCTGGGAGCAATGACTGCAATACAGGAAGAGGGTTTGAAGATACCCGATGATATTTCGATCATCTCGTTTGATGAGCAGCCCTATTCCGAACACCTGGCTACGCCCATGACAACTGTGGCTCAGCAAACTTCTGAGACCGGAGAAATTGCCTTTAAACTGCTCCAATCTCAAATACTGCACGATGGAAAGCAGACAACAGAAGGCATAGTTTTACCAGCTGAACTGGTATTTAGAAAGTCAGTGAAAAAGCTAAAGCAAGCAACGTTATAATGATGACCGTGATGATTAAAATAGGGAACGTCAACTGATGATAGTCTTTCCCGAAAACGTAAAGGAGTAAAGTATCATGAAACACAGTTACAAGCTATCTACATTGGTGTTAGCAGTATTACTGCTCATGATGGTGCCAGCTACCTTGTCTGCCGATAATGTGAATATGACATTTCTAGGCAATTGGGGTGCAGGTGGTGGCGATATCAGAGGTGTAGCTAATTTTGGTGATCTGGTTTATTATGGGATTACCGATCAATTTACTATTACCAGTTTTGAAGATCCTGCAAATCCGTATACATCTGCCTCAATTGATCTCGGAGACATGATCGAGGATATTGTCTGGAAGGTCAGTGATGGTACAACGTATGTTCTGGTGACCGCAGGTCAAACGTTAAAAATTATTGATGCGACAAATCCTCTGGATCCAACAGTTCTTTCAACCCTAGCCCTCGCTGGTTATGGCGAAGGACTCGCTGTAAGTGGCAACTATGCCTACGTTACTGCTGGAGTTTCAGGTATGGAGGTCATCGATATTACTGATCCAACCAGTCCAAGCTCGGTTGCCGTCGCTGTTGGGGGGGCCACAGGTCCCTGGGCTGAAGGTATCAACGTTTCTGGAGACTATGCCTATGTGGGAAATGGAAGCCACGCAGATATTTATGATATATCCACTCCCACCAGTCCTAGCTTAATCAGCACGATAGCCAATACCGATGGCTGGATACAGGATGCAATGCCCATATCCAACTATCTCTATGTTTGCGTTTGGTCTAGCGGAATTGATGTATATGATATATCCGACCCTGCCAGTCCTACATTTGTTACTGCCCTTTCAAATCCTAAAAATTCTGATATCATGTTTGACGGTAATTATGGCTACATCGCTTCAAAGGAGTCTGGTGTAACCGTTCTTGATGTTTCAGATCCAGCTGCACCAACTACGCTTGGGATACATGATACTGAAGGATCCGTCAGGAAAATATCTTTTGGATCCATAAATATGGGCGGAACCCAAACAGGGCACATTTTTGCTGGAGAAGAATCCGCACTATCTGCGGTTAATGTTTCTGATCCATCTAACATGAGTACCTCTGGTACAGTAGCTGTACCAGCTCCCGCCGACGGCTTGTGCTATAGTGCTACTGTAGTAGAGAATACTGCTTACCTGGCATATAGATACCATATACGTGCACTTGATATAACTACTCCCTCTGTTATGACAGAATTGGGAAGTATTACTCTTGCGGATGTAGGTGACGATAGGCCAATGGTCAAGAAAGTGGTCTTCAAAGATAATATTGTATTTGCCGGATCTCGGCTTGACGGGCTGGTGCCAATAGATTTTACTGACCCAGCAAATCCAACTTTACTCACCGCACCCATAACTGATCGGACGAATGATGTAGCCATAGCTGGAAACTATGTCTATGCTGCAACTGCCAATAATGGTATTGGTGTCGTGAATGTAACAACAGCTGCCACGCCAACACTGGTTGGCTACGTTGCTGAGAGTATGATTAACGGTCGCTATGGAGAAGGTGTTGCAGCCTATGGTGATGTTATGGTGCAAAGTACCTGGGGTGCCTTGTTCTTTTATGACATCAGTTCGCCAGAAGCACCAGCACTACAAGATACTGTTGCTCTTACCACTGGAACCAGTTGGTTAAGTCTTGATGACGATTATGCTTATGTCCATGATTTTGATAGTTTAAAAATCTTTGACATCGGTACTCTATCAGCAGTTGTTCAAGTTGGTGGCGTCAATACTGGTGGAAGTTGGGATGGTGATGCATTTCGTGAAGGAAACTATTTATATGCGAATTGCGAATCAGCAGGTATCAAAGTATACGATATTACCGATGTCACCAATCCTACTGAAGTAGCGAACTATGACATGCTGAATGATGCTCGTGCTATTACCGTGCGTAATGGTGTTGTCTATTCAAGTGAAAAGAGCGGCGGTTTTTCAGTTTATACCAACAATTTGGTTGTGTCCATCGATTCTGATGGCACCCTTCCAAATAGTTTTTCTCTTAAACAAAATTACCCCAATCCGTTTAATCCCAGTACTGTGATTGAGTTCACGATTCCACAGAGCTTTGGTACTTCAGATGTAAAACTGGAAGTATTTAACGTTCTGGGACAGCATGTGCGTACACTGGCTGAAACTCAACTTGAAAATGGTGCTTATAAAGTCAGTTGGAATGGTTTGAACAACACTGGCAATCCTGTTGCTGCAGGTATGTATATCTACCGACTGCAATCAGGTGATAAGGTTTTAAGCCAGAAAATGATCCTGCTGAAATAGAAGGATTACGTTATAGATACATTTTTTAGGAAAAAAATAGGATTGCGCAGATAGAACCTGTCTGCGCAATCTTTTCGGGTTGGAGTTAGATTCTATTGGTAGCCTCCTTCTTTCCGACTCCAACCCTTGTATTTAGTTGCATAATTACCAATTCTGGTCGCCAAACTCAGTTTGGGGGCTACCGGTAAATGTTCGAATTAACCTGGAAACAGATCATGAATAAAAGAGTGTTTTGTTGTTTCAGCATTTTAATAATGGTAATGTTACCTCAGATTCTTTTTGCAGGTAATGTAGGTAAAATATTTGGTAAGATAACTGATGCTGAAACCGGTGAGCCACTTATCGGAGCTAACATTACAATTAAAGAAACCTACCAGGGGGGCACCACGGACGCATCCGGTGAGTTTGTAATTGTCAATATTGACCCTGGATCATATACGGTTACACTATCCTACATAGGTTACGAAGCGGTCAGCCTGCTGGATGTTTATGTCACTGTCGATAATACCACTTACATAACTACGGAATTGAAGAAACAGGTCATTGAAGGGGCCGTGGTAACAGTTGTAGCTGAACGCCATTTAATTGATAAGAGCCACACAGCCAGTAAACACTCAGTAGATAGTGAAAGCATGGAGAAACAGCCCGTAAAGGATATGAAAGATGTCCTGGAGACCCAGGCCGGTATCTTTCAAAACACATATCGGGGTGATTCTAGAGTAAGCAGTGTAATCCTGATGAATGGGATTAGTACAAATAGTGGATTGTTTTCAGATAATTTTAGTGGTTTTAACCTTTCTGCGATCCAGGAAATATCAGTTATGACAGGTGGATATAATGCAGAATACGGTGAGGCTCGAGCAGCAGTAATTAATATTACTGAAAAGAAGACTGCCCAGGGGATTCATGGTTCGGTTATTACCCGTATGCGTCCGGCTGGTAAATATCACTTTGGCCGGAATATGTACAGCAGAGATAATTACGATATTACAAATTATGATTTAGATTATTGGACAACTCAATCAGAAAATCCAGTTAGTACTCATCATGAGAGAGATCCTCAAGAGCTTCTTGCCCTCTGGCAAGAACAGAGTACTCCCGATCCTACCCTGGGGAACTATGCTGAACGAGATCAGTGGTTTTATGAAACGACCCTCTACGGTTCGGTGATCAAAGGCTTAAATTTTCTTGTGTCAGCTCGCGTTGAAAATGAGGTGGGTATTTTCCCACAATCGATTCCTTACAATACCGAAAAAAATATCCAGGGATACTTGAATTTCAACTATTTCAAACGGCTGCAAATTCGCATTGGCGGATTTACCGGGGAGAAAGAAACTGCCATTACTGGTGGAGAAAGCAGGTATTCAGAGGGAGCCAGTTATTTAATAGCCAGCAACAACTCTAATTTTGACTCCTATGAGGGCTCCAAAGAACACCGGCACCTTGGTGCCACAATAGTTGCAGGTCCATACGATCAAAACAAATACAATCCTATGGGTGTGATCTATGACCATTTTCCAGAACTTAGGAAATGGAGCCAAATTTATCTTAATGCTACATTATCTCTTAATCAGAAATCATTTTTGCAAATTAATATCAGCCAATTAAGCGATGCTATGGATCGATCAGATAGATACGATGTCGTGCCTGACAGTCTGTGGTCACGCCGAGATGATACGTATCTCCTGGTAACCACTTTTCGTGATCAAGGATTTTTCCATGCCTGGGATCTAAGTGAAAGTATAGTTAATCAGATTAAGCTTGATTACACGAATCAATATACAAAGAATCACCAATTAAAGATGGGGTCAGGATATAAAATATTTGACATTGACTTTGAACATTTTATGGCCTCACATGAAGGTGGTGGTCGTTGGAATTTGAATAATGTGTTTCAGGGTCAGCCATATGAGGGCCACTTCTATATCCAAAATCTTTCAGAATTTCCCGGCATAATATTGAATGGTGGTATCAGGTTGGACTATTTTGATCAAAATCGGGAAGCCTCGAATAATATGTTTGACCCAACAGCATCCCAGACGACAACAGCGGGTCATAACTCATGGCAGCCCATGGGCTTTCCTGGTGTACCTGAAACGACTCCCACTGAGCTACAGCTCAAAATTTCACCAAGATTGGGGCTTTCACATCCCATTAGTGAAACCGCACTATTACATTTCTCATATGGTCATTTTTATCAAAGACCCTCCTGGTCGAAAATGCTCGGATTCCCTTTTGTAAATTATACTACCAATATGGAAACAACTTTGGATCCCTTTGCAGAACAGATCACCTATATGGAAGAATGGCAGGGGTATTATGGAAATCCAGACATGGGATACGAAAAAAGTGTTCAGTATGAACTAGGTCTGGATCTGGTTTACAACAAGCAAGTTAAAATCGATTTTACTGGATACTATAAAGATGCTGAGCAGATAGCCTCTGTTTCCACCGGTCTTTTCGGGAGGGAATACATTGCCACCAAAGCTTCCATGAAAAGCAATGGAGGTTATTCAGATACTCGAGGTATGGAGGCTTCTTTAGAAACAAGATTGAATAGCCCCATTAATGCTGGAATGACTTATGATATCTTCTGGTCCTTTCATGGCGAGGTTGGGTATAGCAGGCTTAATGAACCTGGTTCAGAATTTATTGATAGACCCATCGAATATTCCTCTAGTAAACAGACCTGGAGTGGCTATCAAAAAGTTAAGGGCTGGCTCAGTTATGATCTAGGAAAGGAAGGTGGTCCAGGAATCGCCGGGCTACACCCATTTAGTGATCTGCACGCTTATTTGTATTTCTGGTGGCGAAGCGGAGATCCTTATACATACCACCCAACCGGTGATCTATCAACTAAACCAAACAATATGAAGTGGTTTAGTTTATACCAGCTTAATTTAAAACTTTCAAAAGGGGTCTCACTAGGCAATATACATACCATATTCAGCCTGGATGCCACCAACCTGCTAGATTCAAAATTCCTACGCCTATTGTACAGTGACAAGCTTAGTTATTATCATGAAAATGCCGATTTACCACTCGAGGAAAGGTTACCAAAAAATCTCTTCTCAGGTGAACCCAATGTCTGGGAATGGTATAGTTATGAAGTAGCTCCCAGACAAATTGAATTCCAAATAAGGATAGATTATTAATGAGAATATTTAGTTGGGGAATTCGATCACTTGTAATGATCGGATCTGAAAGTATCAAACCTAGAAATCTGGTGATTGAATGGCCTCAAAACAGATCATGAATAAAAGAGTGTTTTGTTGTTTCAGTATTTTAATAATGGTAATGTTACCTCAGATTCTTTTTGCGGGTAATGTAGGTAAAATATTTGGTAAGATAACTGATGCTGAAACCGGTGAGCCACTTATCGGAGCTAACATTACAATTAAAGAAACCTACCAGGGGGGCACCACGGACGCATCCGGTGAGTTTGTAATTGTCAATATTGACCCTGGATCATATACGGTTACACTATCCTACATAGGTTACGAAGCGGTCAGCCTGCTGGATGTTTATGTCACTGTCGATAATACCACTTACATAACTACGGAATTGAAGAAACAGGTCATTGAAGGGGCCGTGGTAACAGTTGTAGCTGAACGCCATTTAATTGATAAGAGCCACACAGCCAGTAAACACTCAGTAGATAGTGAAAGCATGGAGAAACAGCCCGTAAAGGATATGAAAGATGTCCTGGAGACCCAGGCCGGTATCTTTCAAAACACATATCGGGGTGATTCTAGAGTAAGCAGTGTAATCCTGATGAATGGGATTAGTACAAATAGTGGATTGTTTTCAGATAATTTTAGTGGTTTTAACCTTTCTGCGATCCAGGAAATATCAGTTATGACAGGTGGATATAATGCAGAATACGGTGAGGCTCGAGCAGCAGTAATTAATATTACTGAAAAGAAGACTGCCCAGGGGATTCATGGTTCGGTTATTACCCGTATGCGTCCGGCTGGTAAATATCACTTTGGCCGGAATATGTACAGCAGAGATAATTACGATATTACAAATTATGATTTAGATTATTGGACAACTCAATCAGAAAATCCAATTTCCTCATTTTATAATCAAGATGCTGTAGAATTATTAACAAAATGGCAGGAGCAGAGTACTCCCGATCCTACCCTGGGAGATTATGCAAAGCGCGACCAATGGTTTTATGAATCAACTCTATACGGTGGACTTTTTAAAGGCTTGACTTTTCTGATTTCAGGTCGCAAAGAAAATGCTGTCGGCATTTTTCCTCAATCAATTCCATACAATACTGAGCAGAATATTCAGGGATACTTGAATTTCAACTATTTCAAACGGCTGCAAATTCGCATTGGCGGATTTACCGGGGAGAAAGAAACTGCCATTACTGGTGGGGGGAGCAGATATTCAGGTGGAGCTGACTATGTGATATCGAGTAACAACTCTAATTTTGATTCCTGGGAAGGCGCACAGGAACATCAATGGCAAGGTGCTACAATAGTTGCAGGTCCTTACGATCAAAATAAATACCATCCCATGGGTGTGATTTATGATCACTTCCCCGAACTCAGAAACTGGAAACAGCTGTATCTCACTCTAACATACACTTTGAATCAGAACTCATTTATGAAATTAAATATCAGCCAACTGAGTGATGCCATGGATCGGTCTGATAGATACGACGTCGTGCCTGATAGTCTTTGGTCTAGGAGAGATGACACCTTCCTGATGGTCTCTAATTTCCGAGATCAAGGCTACTTTCATAGTTCTGACAAGACAGAAAGTGTAATCCAGCAATTAAGGTTTGACTTTACAAGTCAATATACCAAAAACCAGCAAATGAAATTAGGCGTCGGCTATAAAAGCTTTGATCTTAATGTCGAGCACCTCATGACCTCTTATGAAGGTGGTGGCCGTTGGAATTTACTCAATGTATTTTCTGGTAAGCCATATGAAGGTCATTTCTATATCCAAAATCTTTCAGAATTTCCGGGAATTATTTTAAATGGCGGTATCAGGTTGGATTATTTTAATCAAAACCGGGAGGCCTCGAATAATATGTTCGATCCAACGGCTTCTGAAACGACTACTCCAGGGCACAACTCCTGGCAGCCAATGGGCTTTCCTGGAACACCTGAGACCACACCAACCGACTTACAATTAAAAGTTTCACCAAGATTGGGACTTTCACATCCCATTAGTGAAACCGCACTATTACATTTCTCATATGGTCATTTTTATCAAAGACCCTCCTGGTCGAAAATGCTTGGATTTCCTTTTGTAAATTATACTGAAGATCCAGAAACTGTTATGAATCCTTTCGCTGAACAGATCACCCATATGGAAGAATGGCAAGGCTTCTATGGAAATCCAGACTTGGGATACGAAAAAAGTGTTCAGTATGAATTAGGTCTGGATCTGGTTTACAACAATCAAATAAAAGTCGACTTTACTGGATATTATAAAGACGCCGCGCAAATAGCCTCTGTTAACACCGGTCTTTTTGGCAAAGAATATTTTGCCACCAAAGCTTATATGGTAAGCAATGGGGGTTATTCAGATACTCGAGGTATGGAGGCTTCACTGGAAACACGATTGAATAGCCCCATTAATGCTGGAATGACCTATGATATTTACTGGTCCTTTCGTGGAAAGATTGGGTATAGTAGGCTAAATGAACCTGGCTCAGAATTTATTGATAGACCCCTTGGATATTCTTCAAGTAAACAGACCTGGAGTGGTTATCAAAAAGTTAAGGGCTGGCTCAGTTATGATCTAGATAAGGGAAGTGGTCCAGGAATCGCAGGGCTACACCCATTCGGTGATCTACACGCTTATTTGTATTTCTGGTGGCGAAGTGGAGATCCTTATACATACCACCCAACTGGTGATCTATCAACCAAACCAAACAATATGAAGTGGTTTAGTCTTTACCAGCTTAATTTAAAGCTTTCAAAAGGGGTCTCGCTAGCCAATATACATACGACATTCAGTCTGGATGCCACCAACCTGCTAGATTCAAAATTCCTACGCCTACTGTACGGTGACAAGCTTAGTTACTATCATGAAAATGCCGATTTACCACTCGAAGAAAGGTTACCAAAAAATCTCTTCTCAGGTGAACCCAATGTTTGGGAATGGTATAGTTATGAAGTAGCTCCCAGACAAATTGAATTCCAAATAAGGATAGATTATTAATGAGAAATTTTAGTTGGGGAATTCGATCACTTCAACTGATCGGATTTGAAAGTACCAAACAAAGTGAGGCAAATAAAGTGGCAAATATTTTTCGATATTGGATTATCGTTTTGCTAATATTAATCATCCCATCCAGCCAGGTATTGGCACAGGGTTGGTCAAAACAGACCATGAATAGAGGGAAGCTGTGGGCGACATTGCATAATTCCTTACAGTACGGAGATCCTACAGAAATTGTGAATGTTTATCATGGTCTAGACTATCCGGGATATTCAAAAGGTCCCGATATTCAGGACGCATTGAACTACATAGGCGCCGGAGGATATGCCCTCTATGGGGTGAGGAATAGTGTGGAACATGCCTACAGTTTGGATACCAGATATTTCCCTTCAGGTGTGGATGTATTTCCCGTTGAAGAGATGCTGATGACAACAAACTATAACTTAGCAGATTCGACACTAAAGGGAGAACAAATAGCGGCTGGATCCCATTATGTGTATGGTGCTGAAGTTGAAATCAGGCGGACTAGTCGTGTCTGGAGTTATCCCAAATACGACGACTTCATCATTCATGAAGTTGAGATAACCAATAAGAAATTTTCAACTCTCACTGATTTTTATTTTGGTATGCGTTATAGCCTATTGTTTACCGTTCGCAGCATGTCTCAAAAGGATGAAAAATATGGCTGGGACGAAGATCATAACCTCTTTTATTTTTATGATGATTGGAGTTTTAATTGGGAAAATGAGTCTCCTGTTCAGTTTAATTTTGGAGTTGGCCCAGAAATGGGTGATATCGCAGATTCCAGAGATATTGAAGAGTTGAATTCAAAAGAACACGAATTTGATGCCCCTGGGTATTTAACAGTGGTCGTTCTTGACTCAGCTGGAGGTAACGTTTACCAGAATATATTGGAATATGGATCAAAAAGTGGTGAAACGAATGCCCCAGTTGAAGACAGAATATTCATTCATACCGTTGATGAACCTGCCCGATTTAAACAGGTAATGACCCACCAGCAACCCAGGATGTCATGGGATGAAGCCAACGAGGCCGGGGGAGAAGGTGGCACCAAATTTGAACGATCGCCCATCTATTTATTGAGCGTGGGTCCATTTACTTTAACTCCTTTCCAAAAAATTAAACTTGTATACGCTGAAGTGATGGGAGAAATAGATCGGGCTAAAATAGTTGCGGGTGGTTTAGACAATCTTATCGATCTTCAAACAGAATCTCTGGACTCTTTGCTTAAGAATGTTGAATCTGCCCAACAACTCTATGCTCAGGATTTACAACCCGAAACACACCCACCCCCAACACCCACAAATGGAGAGAATAGCCTAACAATAACTTCACAACCTGGAAATCTGATGATTGAATGGCCTGAAATTCCTACGGACTATACCGATCCCATCTTAGGTGCAAATGACTTTGAAGGGTACCGCATTTACCGATCTACCTATTTTACAATCGGACCATGGGATTTATTGGTTGATATTCCCAAAACTGCGGCAAGTGTTAGCGATGGAATAGTGAAATATGTTGATGAGGATGTGTCTGCCTCAATCGGATATTATTATACGGTCACGAGCTATGACAGCGATGGGAATGAATCTGGTGCGGTAAATAACAACAGGTTCCCAGAGTATCCAACACTTCCAAAGAACGAGGATTTCCCCAAAGATGTATATGTGGTTCCGAATCCCTTCCGTCAACATAGTGGATTATACGGTAGTGGGGAGAGATACAGAATCCAATTTTTGGGTCTACCGGGTCAGGCAAAAATAAAAATATTTACTGTTTCTGGAGAATTGGTTCAGGAGATGGAGCACGATGATGGAACTGGTTCCGCAGCGTGGGGATCAATTGCCAATATGGATTACCAATTAACAAAATGGGCTCTGGGGATTGCACCGGGTTTTTATATCTATTCCATCGAATCTATGGTGTCAGGACATGAAGGGGAATCATTTATCGGGAAGATGGCGATAATCAAATGAAAAGCATACTCTATAGCAAATATGACAAACAGATTATTCGTTTCAATGTGTGTATAATCTTATTCCTTATATCTTTTTCCAGTCTTTATGGACAGGCTGGGATTGCTCCTCTGGAAATTGAGCGAGCAGGTCAGTCAGGATGGCAATTTCTGAAAATTAACGCAGATCCCAGACAGGCAGCAATGGGGGGTGTTTTGCTAGTGAATAATTCTCCAAATGCGAACGCTGTTTTTGGCAGTCCAGCTATCTTAGCCCATATCCAAGACCTGGATGTCCAATTCAATTCTACAAATTGGCTGGCGGATATAAAACACAGCTCAGTTTCCATTGCAAAAGGATGGGGTAATTATGGGACCCTTGCTTTGAGTTTTGTGACACTGGATTATGGAGATATCGAGGAAACGATTCACGAGGAGAAACAAGGGGGAACAACCGCTCCGGTCATCACTGGGGAAACCTTTTCTGGTAATGATTTAGCAATTGGATTATCCTATGCTAGGCTGATCACAGATAGACTTTCTCTAGGTGGTAATATCAGGTATATCAGCGAGGAAATTGCGGGTATCGGTATGAGCAATTGGGCAATTGATTTTTCAACACTATACTATGCTGGTCTAAACAGCTTGAGAATATCAATTGCAGCCAGAAACTTTGGTGGAGATACTCACCTTGTTAGCTATAGTGAAGAACTTCAATCTGAACCGATAGATATACGGATGCCGCTCGAGTTTCGAACGGCAGTTGCCTACGACTTTTTTGCAAGAGATGAGGACAAGAGTTACTTATCTATGGTTCTGGAAGGTAAAGTTCAAAGTGATGGCTCAGAAAAATTAAATGTCGGTGCCGAATACGTTTTCCAGGAAATGGTTTTTCTCCGAGGAGGCTATCGCCTGAATTATGATTCTGACGGATTAACTCTAGGATTAGGTCTTAAATATTCGATGGGAAGCTACCAGCTTTCGGTAAATTATGCTTTCCTCGATTTTGGGATCCTAAATCATGTGAATATGTTTTCTTTCGGTTTTGCCTTTTAGAATGTATTTGTGGATGTAAATATGAGAAGTAATAAAGTTATTGTCGTTGGCAGCTATAATGTTGACATGACTATCAATGTTGATGTTTTCCCGCAGGCTGGTGAGACAGTAATTGGAAATAATCTAGCTTATGGACACGGGGGGAAGGGTGCAAATCAGGCTGTTGCTGCGTGTTTGGCAGGAGCCAAAACTTCATTATTGGCCAAAGTTGGATCTGATCTATATGGAAATCGAGCAATAGAGGCTCTGACTTTAAAAGGTGTCAATACTCGTAGTATTCAAAAGGAAAAAGTTCAACCCACAGGTATGGCATTTATTACAGTGGATAGCATGGGTGAGAATACCATAGTTGTCGTTTCTGGTGCAAACTGGAAATTATCACCCCACGATATTGAAAGTGAATCTAAGGTTTTTACAGACGGAGATGTTTTGCTAACTCAACTTGAAACACCTTTGGATTCTGTTTCCGCTGCTATAAAAATGGCTCAAAAAACTGATGTAACTGTGATTCTGAATCCAGCTCCAGCACAAACTTTACCCCCAGATTTATTAAAAGATGTTGACATTATCACACCGAATCGAGCTGAAGCTGAGATGCTCACTGGGATTAAGATTACAGATGAGAAATCCCTTCTTGCATCAGCTGAAAGGCTTCATTCATACGGTGTCAAAATCGTCTTAATCACCTTGGGAAGTAAAGGTGTTTTCATGTCACATCCCGAGAAAAGTCTGCTGATACCGACAATAAGAGTAGATGTTGTAGACACCGTTGGTGCCGGAGATGTATTCAATGGTGTTTTGGCAGCATATTATTCAAACATTAACTCTTTAGAAGATGTCGTCGCTCGAGCCATCATTGCAGCAGGTTTATCAGTCACAAGCTCTGGAGCACAAACTTCAATCCCCACTCTAGATACTATTATATCGTATCAGCTAGAACATTCCGAAGCGTGACTGGCTAGTTGAAATTGAATGACGGATATTTGCCTCCCTCGCATCATTCTTGTGCAACCATGATGATTACCTGTTCTCAATACATAATAAGTAATTAGCAGACCAGATATGGCAAACCCTGTAACAATGACGGCGCCACCTCGCAATCGTAATCTGGATCAACTCCAGTTGCTTTTACCAATAATGGTGCCTGTTCTGCTCATATCGTTCATACCTCTGGTGCGTGGGATATACATCGGATTCACCGATTACGAGCTAGGGGGTCAAATTAATTTTTCCGGCTTAGATAATTACCGGATAATGATGCAAGATCGTTTTTTCTGGCGTTCTATGGGTGTTGGTTTTCTCTGGACAGCAGTCGTTACAGCCTTGCAAATTGGGCTGGGAATGATCCTGGCTCTATTGCTAAATCAAGGCTTACGCTGGACTTCACTTTATAGTGTGTTGATGTTGGTTCCCTGGGCCATGCCACCCATAGTACGTGGTCTTATGTGGAGGCAAATCTATAGTCCTGATACTGGCGCACTAAATTTGATCTTGACTCAGCTGGGTCTTATTGATAACCCGATTAATTGGCTTGCCAGTTTCGAATGGGCTCTTCCTGCTATCATTGTCGCTGGGGTTTGGGGAGAAATCCCCAAAGCTGCACTTTTTTTTCTGGCTGGCCTGAAAACGATCCCCGGCAGTCTATACGAAGCAGCTGAATTGGATGGTGCCTCTGCCATTCGCAAATTTCGTCACATCACTCTGCCAATGATGAAGCCAGTTATTGCGGCAGTTGTCTCACTTTCCTTTATGTGGAATTTCAATGCCTTTGGCCTGATCTGGATCCTAACCCAGGGTGGGCCGGGCGGATTGACACGTCTACCTATGCTGGCTGCATATGAGGAAGCATTCCGCTATGGCTATGTTGGCTACGCGGCTGCTATTGGCAATGTGATGGTGATCATTATATCAATCTTTTTATTCTTTTATCTTCGGCTTCAACTCAAGGAACGCACAGGCTAAAATGCAATTAGCGAATATAATCTCCAGTCGAATGCTAAAACGGCGCATTAGCAGATTTCTCATGCATGGGTTAATTCTGACATTTTTGGTATATTTACTCTTTCCACTAATCTGGATGATCTCAACCTCTTTTAAGCCAACTGCAGAGATATATTCTGGTATTCCTACATTAATTCCAAAAGTTTTTACTGTAGAACATTACCTGACAGTAGTTGAGGAAGAACGTCTGCTGATAAGCATTCTAAACAGTTTATATGTAGGTATTATTACTGCCATGATTGTGGTAATAATCTCCTTGCCTGCTGCTTATGCACTTACTCGCTATAAGACTGCCGTTAACAAACTCGTAATGGGGTGGATTCTTACTTCTCAGATATTTCCGGCTATCCTAATTATGATCCCACTGTTTATAATCTTGCGTTCGCTTCATCTCACAGATTCCCTCTCTGGTCTCGTATTAGTTTATGTTGTCTGGGACATCCCTTTTGTGCTATGGATGTTGCAAGGGTATGTAAAAGAGATTCCTATTGAACTTGAAGAAGCGGCAGCCATCGATGGTGCCACTCAAGGCCAAATAATATACAAAATTATCATGCCTTTATTGCTCCCAGCTGTAGGTGCGGCTGTACTATTTGCATTCATCTCCGCCTGGAATGAGTTCTTTTTTGCTTTAGTGCTATTAAAAAGTCCAGATCTGACGACACTACCCGTCGAGCTAGCTCGTTACACCGGAATCGAGGGTCAAGCGAGGACAGGTCCTCTTGCTGCAGCCAGTTTTATTGCCACAATTCCGTCCATAGTTTTATTCGCAATATTGAGGAAATGGTTTTCATCAGGTGCTCTGCAGGGCGCAGTGAAAGGCTAATTATGAATCGTATGATTTCATTTATATTGAATTATAAAGGCTTCATAATTGCCGGATTACTGTCGGTGATTATCATATCATTTTATATCGTTGGAGAAATGACTGCACATCAACGAACGGGAGCAGTGCAAACGGGACCTCTCAGATTTCTTAGTCTGGCCTGGCAGGAAGATGCGGTTAAAGTTGTTCACGAAATTACTGATCAGTGGAATCAACTGCATCCCGAACAACAAGTTGAAGTAATTCAAGGTTCTTGGAACGCGGTTCATGATTTTCTGATAACAGGTTTCGAAACGGGTGATATACCAGATATATTTCATTATGAATCTGCAATTATTGTTGATTTTGCCTTGCGTGGTTATCTCGCAGATCTTTCACCCTACATCAGCAATGAGATGCGTGAGGATATCCTTGATGTAAATTGGGCATCTGTCACACGAAGTTCTGGCGAAGTGATTGGAATCCCCTTTTTAACCGCCTCATCAATTGTGCTCTATAATCCGGATTTATTTGCTGATGCTGGTGTGATACCACCCACCATGGAGAACCCCTGGACCTGGGATGATGTGCATTCAGCTGCAAAAAAACTGACTTTAGATCGAGATGGTGATGGTGCTATTGATCAATGGGGCACGGCTTTAGGCCTACGAAATTGTGCCAATATATTAATGAATCTATCTATATCGTTTGGAGGATCATTTTTTTATAATGATGATCAAGGTGACATTGAGGTGAGAGTTTCCGAACCGGAAAAGAAACTCCTTGGTACCTTGGCCAAAATGTTATTTGTAGACAAAACAATGGCACCTTCAGGTGTTGGTAAATCAGGCACAGAAATGATTCCAGGTTTTCTCGCTGGTAATTATGCCATGGTAGTGTCCTCAGGCGCCTGGGCTCGCCAACAGCTCGTGGAAAATGCCGGGGAAGGTTTTCACTGGGCCGTAATGCCTCCAATAAAGGCAATCACTCAGTCGCTGGGGGTCAACACTCAAACCCTGAGTATCCCGAGATCCTGCACACGACAGGCTGTGGCTATGGAATTTGTTCAATTTTTGCTTAGTGCTGAGAACACTACTCGGCTGGCAATATCTGATTGGGTCCTGCCATCACGTAGATCCAGTATCGAAGATCCACGCCTACAGGATGTTCCTTCAGGCTGGAACGTTGTTACTAAAAACACTCCTTTCTTGTCGGTTGGACCCTGGGTGGGACTTCCAGGTTATGTAGAATGGAAGAGTCGCGTAGCAAATCCCATATTTCAGGAGTTTTTCGCAGGACGGATGAGTATAGAGGAAGTTGCGGAAAGAATTGAAAAGGAAAGCACATCTGTTCTTGCCAGGTATCAGGTACGAGGACTCAAGTGGTGAATTATGATTCAAAGATATAGTAGAGGAAATTCAGAATGATTGTTCGATATCTTGATTTTGTGGAACGTTTGGAGTGGGAGCTTATTCAGCAGGAAGATGAAGGCACAGATGTATCGAAAGAGAAATTACTTCTGAAAAATATGCAGCAACAATCTGCTGGGCAGACACATGATAAGACACAATCAGAAGCTAAGCACATTCTCCAAGATCTTAGTTCAAGGCCTTCTCCGTCTACGCTGGTTGACAATGAGCCCAATGAGTTATCAGATATTAAGAAATGTCTACCTACAAGAAGGACATTAGTAAATACTAGTACCAGTTTTGATGAAGATCAATTGTATGATTCAATCTTGGGTGCCTGGCTTGGTAGAGCAGCAGGGTGTCTTCTTGGTAAACCCATCGAGCGTTATCATCGCACTATTATCAGGGAAATGTTAGAATCAAACGACGAATGGCCTTTAGATAATTATTTTACTCAGGTTGGCATGCCCCGGGAGTTACTTGAAAAGTACCCTTGGAAGCGACGCGGGGGGCTAGAAAGTCTACGCGAAAATATCCAATGCATGCCCGAAGATGATGATTTGAACTATACTATGTTGAACCTTCATGTTCTCGAAACTTTTGGCTCAGAATTCACCAGTGAAGATATTGCAGCTACCTGGTTAAAAAAATTACCTGTGTACGAAGTATTCACTGCTGAACGAGTGGCATACAATAACCTCTTAAATGGTCATCCTCCAGGAGAATCGGGTCAATATCTGAACCCTTACCGTGAGTGGATTGGTGCTCAGATCCGTGCTGACCTATGGGGCTATGTCTGTCCAGGAAATCCTGCAAAAGCAGCTGAATTTGCATGGAGAGATGCGCGCATCACTCATACAAGAACCGGTATATATGGTGAAATGTTTTTTGCTGCCGTAATGGCAGGAGCCTTTGCCGTAAAAGATATGCGTGAATTGGCTCAAGTAGGGCTAGAGCAAGTTCCTGCTGGGTCTCGATTCTCAAAGGCAATAGAGAAGGTGCTTGAGATTCCAATTGAGACCACAGAGTGGGAAGTGGTTGTCGATACCCTCTATGAATATTTTGGTCACTACCATTGGGTCCACACAATCAACAATGCTGCGTTGACTGTGGCTTCAGTTATTCATAGTCAGGGAAATTATGGCCAAACTATAAGTAATGCTGTGATGGGAGGCTGGGATACTGATTGTAACGGAGCTACTGCTGGTTCTATCTTTGGCATCATTCATGGTGCAAACGCTTTACCATCCAAATGGGTTCAACCCCTGAATAATCAGATTCGCTCTAGTCTGGGAGGATTCGATTACTCAAATATTAATGATCTTGCTCGGCGAACACAAAAAGTCGCTACAAACGTCAACAATTTAAATAAATCTACCCAGATATTTGGGGTTGATGATTTTTAACCAATAGGGGACGCACGATGCCATCTTCAGACAGAATTCAACTGGATAGTAAAATATATAGATCAAGAGCGGCAGGTTGCTTGTTCGGACTCGCTATTGGCGATGCTTTTGGCGATGCAGCTCGCGATCCTGAAAACCAATTTTTATATGGTATCACCATGGATTGGCCAGAAAAGCCAACTTTTAGCACTGATGACACTGAATTTGCTTTGCTTAGTGCCGAAATTTTGATCAAATCTAATGGTAAACCAACGCCTGAACATGTTCTGGCAGCCTGGAAAGAGCACGTTGTAGTTGAAGATGAGCTGAAAAGAGGTGGAGGAAGTGAGCGAGATGCAGCCACCAATATACGTAGAGGCTTAAAGGCACCAGAAACGGGAAAATTCAACGCGTATTCCAAAAGTGATGGCGCTGCTATGCGTTCTGCACCTATGGGTATTGTAGCTGCTGGCAATCCTGATTTGGCCGCTGAAATGGCTCGGGTTGACGCTGAGATTAGCCACGCTGATGATGGTATATGGGGCGCTCAAGCAGTTGCAGCAGCAGTCGCAGTGTCCATGGCTGGTGGTGGAGTTGACGATATTATCGCTGAAGCACGGCGATGGGCACCAGCAGGCAGTTGGTTCAAACACTCCTTTGATACGGCCTTTGGGATTCTTGAAGAATTCGATTACAATATTGAACGATCCTGGATGCCTCTCCATAAAGCGATTAGATGCGAGTATAAAGCGTCGGTCCCAGAGGCTGTAGTTTCTGCCTTTGCAGTTTTCAAATTGACAGAAGGAAAATTTAAGCAGGGAATGATTCATGCAGGGAACTTTGGGCGTGATACTGACACGATTGGAGCCATTGTTGGGGCATTAGCTGGGGCTTCCAAAGGTATTGGCGTTATTCCAGAGACCTGGGTTAAAAATGTGCAAAAACCTCATGGAACCTGCCTTTCTTTTACCGCTGAACAAGATTTGTTTGAAGTCGCCTATAAACTGACTGAATTGCTTTCAATAAAGTAATTCCAAGCGACATGAATGATGAGAAAAGTAATTTATTCCCTGGTTTCACAGGTGTCCGGTAAAAAGGATTGAATATATAGACGGCCAATATCAGAATAGGAAATAAAATAATGAAGACTACACTATGTCTTTTAATGGTTATGCTGGTTTCATGCCAAGCTCAGGTTGAGCCACAGTACCACTCTATCTCCACCCAATTTAGCAAGACGGTTAATCTGGATTACCTGCTCTACGTTCCACCAGGCTATGTTCCCAATGAAGCATGGCCGCTAGTAGTTTATCTAACTGGCTTGGAAAGTGTTGATGATATTAATACGATTAGAAATTTTGGTCCACCCCGGCTGGTGGAAATGGGGATGGAATATGATTATTTTATTGTCGCTCCCCAATTACCTGGTGATGTGCATTGGGATCCAGATGCACTTAATGCCCTGGTAGAAGAAATTCAGAACAACTATCATATTGATAGTTCACAAAGGTTTATCACTGGTATAGGTGATAGAGGGGGCTGGGGTATCTATGAATTTGGTGTGAGTTATCCAGGGATTTTTCAGCGATTTGCGCCGATAAGTGCGCCTGCTTGTACAGAGATTTGCAGATTGGGGGATGTTTCAACCTGGATTTTTCATGGCGCTCTGGATACAATTGTACCCTTGGCGGACGCTGAGAATATGCTCTATGAAATGCAGTTCTATTGTGATACTAATGATCAATTGACAATATATGATGATCTGGGACATGAGATTTGGGAAGAGGCCTACTCAGAAGAGGGATTTTGGGAATGGTTTGTAGGCTCAACACCTACTTTTACAAGTCCAGCAGCTGTTGCTAGTGAGGAGACATTTTCGACTACTATTTCGAAAGATTTTGACGACAACTATCTATTATATCTACCCGTAGGCTACGAGGACAATAATGCCAATTGGCCACTTGTAGTATTCTTACACGGATCAGGAAGTGCCATAGATTACATTGATGATATTCGGCTTGGTGGACCCCCAATGCTGTTTGAGCAAGGCATGAATTCAGACTTCATGTTACTGTGTCCTCAACTCCACGCCAATGTGCATTGGGACGTTGATAGAATAAACGCGTTGACACAGCGCATTATAGACACATATCGAATCGATGAGAGCCGTATATACATCACGGGTTTGAGTAGAGGTGGATTTGGAACCTGGGAATATGCAGTGAGTTACCCAAATCTTTTTGCCGGGATTGTCCCCATTGCGGCTCGGGATATACCTGGGGTGGAACGATTGGCTAATTCAAACGTAGCTATTTTTCATGGTGCTTTAGATAATGGCGTTCCCTGGCAGGGCTCTCAATTCATGTACAACCGATTACAAAATGTTGGCGCAAATGTGACTTTAACATTATATGAGGGGGTTGGCCATAATGCTTGGAGTCAAGCCTACGGCTCAGATGGCTTATGGACCTGGCTTTTAAATCAACAGAACAATGCCGTCTCAGTTTCCGAGGATGATATTTATTCTTCTGAGAAACCCCGATTAGCTGCAAATTATCCCAATCCATTTAATCCATCAACAACAATTAGTTATAGCATACCGGTGCAAACCCGAATCACTCTGACGATCTTTGATATGTTGGGTCGTGAGATTTTCAATTTATTGGATGCAACTCAAACACCAGGGCATTATAAAACTCTGTGGACTGGAGCTAATAATTCAGGGGACCTTGTGAAGGCCGGGGTCTATTTTTGTCAACTCCAGGCTGAGGATCACACCAGGACTCTCAAAATGGTTTATATGAAGTAAATTGAAAAATGGGGAATTAATTGTGGGGCGCATCTATTTTTTATCAATCTTGTTTTTAATGAATCAATTTTTATTCAGTCAGAATCACATCCACTAGGGTTCTACTGGTGATCCGCTAAATGGCTTGACCATCACCTGGCATGCCTCTAGTCTATCCTCATCCGGTGATAAGATAAAATGGGGTTATACTTCGTCTTATAACCAAGGGACTTTTATTGTTAATCACAGAGATGACTATGCTGGGTACTTATTAGACTATACTTTTCCAACGTTGAATCCCAACTCAACTATTCACTATAAGATATATACCGAGGACGATTGGTGTATGGCAACCAGGACATTCCAAACCTCCACCGATCCAAGCTCAACTCAATTCTCATTTATTGCTGGTGGTGATAGTAGAACGAATTTGAATGATTGGCAAACTTCTGCTGATTGGTTAGCCAATGAATCTACTGATTTCCATCTCTTTCTAGGTGATCATGTTAACTCGGGAACGTCGACAACAGATTGGAGTTATTGGTACAATAATGGGGTAAACTATTTGGAAAGAAATCTACTCTATCATACCGCCGGGAATCATGAATATGGCTCAATCTATCTTAATCAATTTGTTATGCCTGAATATGAGAAATGGTATTCGTTTGAATTCGGGAATGCGCTGTTTATCTGTTTGTTGACTGAAGAAGATTTTTCTACTCAGCATACCTGGTTGGTAGAGCAGCTATCATCTTCAGATAAAACCTGGAAAATTATATTTTTTCATAAACCGTTCTTTTGCACGGAAGCCATGCTGAGGATATGACTGCCTATCGTGATACCTGGTGGCAGGCCTTTGATGATTATGGTGTTGATGTCATTTTAGGAGGCCATGTCCATGATTACTTAAGATCAAAACCCATTAATTTGAATGTTAGCAATTCTACATCCATTGCTGAATATGGGAGCGATACGGGGCAAGGCCGGCTTCAAATAATATCTGGGAGTTATGGTGCTCCTTTATATAGCCCTGGCACTGGCTGGTTCATCGAAGAGAATTTAAGCACCATGAATTATACAAAGTTTGAAATCGATGATAATGTGTTAGTGATGAATGCCTATAACATGGTTGGAACTCTGATCGATAATGTTACTCTTTCCAAAGGTGTAGCCGATATCGTTGATGCAGAAACAACTGGTCCATCAGAGTTAAACTTGAATCAAAATTATCCAAACCCCTTCAATCCTAGCACAACAATTCGTTATAGTCTACCCCAGTCAGCAGATGTTCAACTCAGTATTGTTGGTGTGTCAGGACAATTGGTCATGATGTTGAAAAATGTTCAGCAATCAGCAGGTGTGCACGATATTAGTTGGAACGGAACCGATGATTCAGGGAACCCCGTGAGCACGGGAATCTATTTTTGTCGCTTAGAGGCCAGTGGATTAAGTCAGACTATCAAAATGGTATACTTGCGCTGATCCTTTATAACCTAAACCAGTTTAGTCACTGCTATGCAGTTCCGGGAACTGGTTTAGGTCTATCCAATAGTTGAGATTCTTATCCAGGTATCATACTGCAGACCAGAAACCCGTTTGACTTGCATAATGCCATGCTGTAAATCCAAACGAATGCAGGCAGGCGCTGCTTAAAAAATAGGTTTAGGCTAAATTATTCAATCCTGTCGCCGGTTTCGGAATCAAAAAAATGAAGATTTTCAAATTGCGGTTGAAAGTTGAGCATGTCACCAGTTTCCTGTTGGTGGGCGGCTTGCACTCTAGCCACTACTTGAGTATCTCCTACAGATGTGTAGAGGTAGGATTCACTACCCATGAGCTCACTCACCTCTAGCTGAGCTGCGATTCCTGCTCCAGCCGGAGCTAACTCCAGGTGTTCAGGACGTACTCCCAAGGTGATCTCCTGTCCTGAATACTTCTGAATTCCTGGGTGTTCAGCATTTGGGAAATTTAAATGGAGATACTCATTTTTAAAATTTATGCCATTTTTTGCGTCGACCATCACATCTAGGAAGTTCATGGAAGGAGATCCGATAAAACTGGCTACGAATTTGTTTACGGGTCGATTGTAAAGCTCAAGCGGGGCATCAGACTGCATCAGATAGCCATCTTTCATGACCACGATCCGGTCACCCATTGTCATAGCTTCAACCTGGTCATGTGTCACATAGATCATGGTTGTCTTGAGTTTGGCGTGAAGCTTTTTGATCTCAGTCCGCATTTGAACCCGCAATTTTGCATCAAGATTTGAAAGGGGTTCATCAAAAAGGAAAACAGACGGATTGCGGACGATAGCCCGACCGACGGCCACCCTCTGCCGCTGACCGCCCGAGAGTTCTTTTGGCCTGCGTTTCAGGTAACCTGTGATACCAAGGATCTCAGCCGCTTCCATCACCCGCTCATTGATCTCATCTACGGGAGTCTTTTTTAGTTTGAGACCAAAGCCCATATTTTCAGAGACATTCATGTGAGGGTATAAGGCGTAGTTCTGAAAAACCATGGCAATATCGCGGTTTTTGGGTTCTACATCAGTTACCTGCTCATCTCCAATAAAAACGTCACCACCAGTCGTATCTTCCAATCCAGCAACAATGCGTAAAAGGGTTGATTTTCCACACCCAGAAGGACCAACTAAGACCAGAAACTCACCATCATGAATGTTCAGGTTAATGTCATGGAGGATTTGAACATTACCGAATGATTTATCAATATTTTTTAAATTTACTTTTGCCATTATGTGTCCTTAAAATAATTGAAATAAACAGAGGGCTAATTGTTGAAGGAACAATATAATAAATATTGGCATAATATCAACAAAAACAATCATTTATAATAATAAATAATAAGGGAAAATGATTGGTAGCTCTGCTTCAAATTACTGAATCGACAGCACACCGGAAGCCTAGCATTCCTGCCCGATCCTTGCTGGGTGCCATCAGTAAATATTTACCATGTTGGTCAAGCTGGTAAGCTTGTGGAAAATACCAGTGCGAGGTCTGAGGCTGATATGAGCAACCACCTCGTAATGCTGCTGCCCGGGTATGATCATCCAAGAATTCATCAGTCCATTGCCATACATTGGCTACAAGATCCATTACCCCAAAAGGGCTAGCACCTGTAGTATGAGCATCAACATCTGCTGGTGGTAATGATTTACGGCTTCTATTTGGTGTGGGTACTGCCTCTGCATCCCAATTGTTACCCCAGGGAAACAGACGACCGTCAGTGCCTTGCGCCGCGTACTGCCATTCCCACTCATGGGGCAATCGTTTGCCTGCCCAGGCGGCGTAGGCTCTAGCATCTTCAATCGATACCCAGGTAACAGGTTTATTCTCCCAGCCTGGTTGAGGTTTACCACCGACCCAATCTCGCAGAAAGTTATGATCATCCGTGGGTTGATAACCACTGGTCTCCATGAATTTTAAATAATCCTTATTGGTGACTGGATAACGATCCATATAGAATGCCGGTATTGACATGTGATGATGATGTGTACGCCGGGGGGAATGTTCCCAGGGATACTGAAAATCAACCCCTTCCCACATAAAACCCTCAACCTCAATGCCACCAACATCAAAAACAAAATCACCAGCTGGTATTATCACCATGCCCGTGGGAGTCTCCCGTACTTTTTGGGTAGGAGTAATTGCAACTATTTCTTGTGACATTGACTTCCAAACATGAGATAAACTTTGTAAGGGAGTTTTTGCCAGTTCCCGCATGTGCTCCAGAAAATCAGGCAGGTCCTTTGATTCGCTACCCCGCTTGACGGCTAGAACTGCTCCATAGCCCTTGGCTTCCAGACTCACACTTATTATGGCCTCGTCACCCTTGATCCTGGGCTTTAGTGTAGCTCCTCGCCAGACATCATAATAGATTAGATCATCGTCATTTTTAACCACAAGTTGCTCACCCTCTAGATCAAATTCATTCCGATTTACGATTGTCCAAAGAGTAGCGTGATCCGTTGGGAACTTGGAGGCAAAGACACCCTGTTGCACTGTCGTTGTGTATGGTTCCCAAGTTGGACTTACGAGTAGGGTCGAAAATCTTCTAAAAATGGAAGCAATGTGTCGCAACGTTTCACCATCTCTGGCAGTGAATTGATTCCAGATACCCCAAACATTTTCCCAGGCATTATAGCCGTGGCCATTAAAAAATATGTAATGGAAATCATCTGTTCGATCACGAGCCCATCGATTCTCTACGTTTGTCAGATGTCTTGGTTCTAGCCATTTTAACTTACTCACGGCAGGGATAGTACTAGTTGAAGCCTTTCCCCAGGTCTGATTGTTCCAAGCAAGAGCATCATCGGCAAGTGGCCATGTTTCAGATTGCAGAACCACGGGATGTCCAGTTTCATCAGAAGCTGTTCGGAAAGAGTGTGGTACGCTAAAGTAAGTATCACCATTTATGCCATCTGCCTTTACCTCTGCTGCTAGGTCTGTAATTGCTTTCCAATCTGGGCAGCCGATATCACGTGTGCCATTGTCCCACGGCATTGTTGGCAGAAATACGCGGACACCTCTACTTTGAAAATCTGAGACAACTTGTTTCAAGCCTTCAATCCCACCTGGTAAATCGTGTGCCAAATCAATTTGGTTGCGATCATCTATTCCAATATTAGGATATATATACCAAAGGAGGACACTATCAATCCCCCCATACCGCTGTTTGAGGTCGTCGAGATATTTATCAATTGTGTATTTACCGGTAATGGGATTATAGAAATATCGATCCTCTACCATCATTTGGACGTGTACGTAATTGCTTTGGGACCAGAGTAGCTCTTTCCGTTTGTACTGCGCATCATCATAGCCAATCCTTGTGAGGTGTTCTTTTCTCCAGATCCTCATACCATGACGCCATGCTTCAACACTTTTATTTACATCAATTCTCCACTGACCAATTTTTTGAAAGGGCCACGCCGGTAGGTTCCCCGGAGTGGGAAGGTGGATAGATAAAGTGTGGGGTTGTTCGTATACCGTAGATTGCTGGCTTTGGGTAGGAGTTATCGCTTGGTTTTTACCGCCAGGTTGCTTTTTATTCAAGGGGTGAATCTCCTTCGTGTCTTTATTTTTAACTCCAGGAAATAAGGATGATATTCGCTAGGAATTTCACCATGATACCAATATTTATTACTTGAACTCTTCTGGATATTTTGATCCCATTTTCCAACTGATATTGGAAGTGATATAAATCGCTAAAGTGATGGCTAGAATATAACTGGTTTGATAGGAGATTCATCAGAATAAAAATGGATTGCTATCCAGTATACGTGCAAGTTTGAGATATTTGAATTGCCTTGTGGATATCATCCAGGTTTATAACTTTTGCTGCGCGTTACAAAAGGGGAGGGTATAACGATATGAGTATCCAAACGGAGAGCATCAAACCTTCAATTAATAATGATCCGACCTATCGTTATGTCAGTGTTGGATTCCTGGTAATTGCCAGTATTGCCATTTTTTTGGTCATGTGGTTTATCCGTGACGAAGTTCCACTAAAAGCACCTCGAACCATCACCCTATATAGTTTTACTGCCATGGAAACCGTCATGGAACAGGCGCTTATTCCTGCTTTTCAGGATTATTGGATGGATACACAACAGGACCGTGTTGAATTCATCAATACCTTTGCTGGAGCTGGTGTTATAACGCGGCAAATCATGACCCAATTTCCTGCTGAAGTAGCCATCCTATCCTCGGAGCTGGATGCACGTCGGCTGGTCAGCGAGGGCATTATAAACGCAGCGAGTTGGCAGGAGTTACAATCCAGGCAAAAATTCTGCCGCACACCCATCGTATTATTTGTCAGGGATGATCTACCAATAGAGATAAATAGTTTTGATGGTATAGACTTCGAAGGGTTAAATGTGGTTATTCCGGATCCACTTATCTCTGGAGAGGGACAGATGACCAGTCTGGCGCTGTTTGGGTCCAGATTGCGACAGGGGGACAGCGAGGAAGCCGCCCTGAAATTCGTCTCAGCTGCTCTTGGCAACGTGAAGAACCGTCCCTCAAACTCGCAAGATGCCCTGGAACAATTCCATGCCGGTATCGGGGATGTATTATTCAACTATGAGGCAGCTAGGTCATTTCACCCTGGTGCTTCAAAACTCAAAGTGATTTATCCTATCAGTACCATTATGGTAGAACCCATAGCCGTGGCGATTCATCAAAATGTTCTGCCTGGACAAGAGAGACTCATTACAGGCTTTCTGGAATTCCTCTGGGATGATACTGCCCAGAAAATCTTGTCTGATTATGGATTCCAGACCATTAATACCTCAACCGAACCAGAATTTGTGCCTGCACCGGATCACGATATTTTCACTTTAAACGATTTGGGAAACGCCATCGACTTGAATCGTAATGTGATTGACCCGCTCCTAAAACAATAGCATTAAACTGTCATACTCAGGAACACAAATTGTGTAATCTCTTTAGAATTATGTAGGACAATCAATTGCGTTTATCAGGTATCACCTTAGTATGAAACCGCACTAATAGCCCATCTTTTTTGCACTATCACTTAACTGCGCAAAGGAGATTAACACATGAAAACGAAACAATTAGAACAACCCCGTTGGGTAGACGCAAATGAAGTCAATCTTGACGAGGTCTCCCGTTTTTCAGCATTAGATCTTTTAAGCTCAATTGCCTTCATGGGTTTAGCATTCGGTCTGGTTGCTCCTTTTTTCATTTGATCAAAAATATTGTGCTTTGGATGGTACCAATCTGCAAAGAGATAAAACTGCGACACAGTTTTATCTCTTTGTGTCGAAAATCGAATTTCTATCATATTCTTCCGTGTATCTAGGGTAAATCCCCCCAAAACTATAGGTTCCGCCTGATTGAGGGGTGGGCTTCAATGTGCTAACATGTTTCCAATCAAGACGCAGATGTCTTTTGAAGGGAAGCAATCATGAGTATAGCAAGAATCATCATATCAATAGTACTCATTGTTTCAACTGCTTCAGCAAAGTCTGCTAATCTTGATTACATAGATGATGACAATACTGAAGACATGTCAATAAATTTCGTTGAGTTTAATCAAGAGTCAATAGAGGGGAGGCTGATTTTTTCCGACGAGGCCTATTACTACTTTCAGAGCAATGGGGATGCTTCTATGCAATTAATCCTTCGAAGCAATGTCCAATACCTGGAGACCAATATGGATATCAATTTACATTCAATATTAAAAGGAAGGGATCCGAATGACTTAGTTGATGTCATAGAGTTAAATGATGGGACACGTATTCCCAGTATCATACTTGATGTTGGGGCAGATAGCATCCAATATTTTACAGGAAAGACTTTGAAACGGGAAACTATATCCGCCAGCTCAATCTATATGCTCTATTTAGATGATGCCACTATCAGCATCCCCTTTCCAATTGCAGCACCAGATTTCGCAGTACTCTAAACCACTTAATTTATCCTTACCGACTCCGACACCTCTGGGAATGATATTGTTTTCAGAGGTGTCTCCTTATTTCTAATCCCCTGAAAACGTGGAACGCTTCTTGCTTGGTTCTTTACTGAGCCGAGTTAAGAAACTATCCCTTAATGCGGTTCTGATTACGAAATGGTGGGTACAGTCACTAAGTGACTTGCTCAGGGCATATCGTACAACAACAGATTTCACACGTTTTATGGATGGAGAATTAACATGACCTACAGAAAATCCTGGGCAGAACCCTGGAAAATTAAAATGGTCGAACACTTGACGATGACCTCTAGAGAAGATCGCGTCAAGGCTATCGAGGATGCTGGATATAACACATTTTTACTGAGATCAGAGGATGTATACATCGATCTGCTCACAGATAGTGGTACCAATGCCATGAGTGATCGTCAATGGGCAGGAATGATGCTCGGAGACGAATCATATGCTGGAAGCCGCAATTTTTATAACCTGGAAAAAACCATCCAGGATTTTTACTCATACAAATACATCATCCCTACGCACCAGGGACGAGCAGCAGAACATATGATGTCACAAATTCTCATCAAGGATGGTGATTATATACCAGGCAACATGTATTTCACAACAACCCGGCTGCATCAGGAACTTGCCGGTGGTACCTTTGTTGATGTAATCATTGATGAAGCCCACGATACAGAAAGTGAGCATCCCTTTAAAGGCAATGTTGACCTGAAGAAATTAGATGATCTGGTTAAAAAAGTAGGCGCTGATAAAATTCCATATATCTGTATCGCTACAGCAGTCAATATGGCCGGTGGGCAACCCATCTCACTTCAGAATATTAAAGAGTTGCGCGAATATACCACGAAACACGGTATCGATATCGTACATGACATGACTCGAGTCGCAGAGAACGCCTGGTTTATTAAAGAACGTGAAGCAGGATATGCTGAGAAGACTGTACAGGAAATCGTTTTTGAAATATGCTCGCTGACTGACCATGCCACGATGAGCGCTAAAAAAGATCCGCTGGTTAATATTGGTGGCTTCATGGCTACAAATAATGAGGATGTCTATCGTCAAGCTCAGAACATGGTCGTTGTTTATGAAGGTCTACACACATATGGTGGTATGGCAGGTCGCGACATGGAGGCTTTGTCAATCGGTATTAAGGAGTCGGTACAGGATGACCATATGCGCGCCCGTGTTGGCCAAACTGAGTATCTAGGTGATAAACTCATTGGCTATGGTATCCCTATCGTTCGACCTGTTGGTAGTCATGGTGTCTTTTTAGACGCCAAGAAGTTTTTGCCCCATCTATCTCAGGATGTATTTCCAGCACAGACTCTTGCAGCAGAAATTTATGTTGAAAGTGGTGTTCGCAGCATGGAACGTGGCATTATCTCAGGTGGTAGGAATAAAGATACCGGCGATCATAATCGTCCTAAGCTGGAATTGGTTCGCCTCACTATCCCACGTCGCGTTTATACCCAAGCTCATATGGATGTAGTTGCCGAGTCAATCGCTGATGTCTATGAGCGTAGAGCTAAGATCACTGGGCTTCAGTTCACTTATGAGCCCGAATATCTCCGGTTTTTCCAGGCGAGGTTTGAACCCCTCAGCTAAGCAGAACAGATAAAATACATATAAAAGAGACGGCTCCCATATTGGAGCCGTCTCTTATTGGTCAACTATCCGCTTGAATAAATAAGTCGCTCAACTATTATATAACCTGACAGGAATCAAATTGTTGAATCTGACAATATTGTAATGGATTGTAACTCAAAGTTGCTTTGATTCCTTTTTAATATAGGAGATATATAAATTATGGCTGAAAAAACTAAATTATGGTATTTGCAAAATTTCAATATGCTTGAAGGGATGAGCCCCAAGATGATGAAGGAGCTCGAGCAAAATACAAGTATGCAGAGCAATTCTAAAAAGGAAATTATCTATTTCCCAGAAGATGCATCTAATACCATTTATTTTCTCAAAATGGGAAAAATAAAGATATACCGGCTATCTGAAGATGGTAAAACCACTACACTACAACTTCTGGGACCAGGGGAAATATTCGGGGAAAGTGCCATCTTAGGTCAGGATACTCACGATAATATCGCTGAAGTTGTTGAGGATGCAGTTGTCTGTGCCATTGATAAACGTGATTTTCAGGATCTCATGGAAAAAAGTTCCAAATTGACCATGAGTGTAAATAAATTTATTGGTTGGCGTTTACGCAAAATCCAGGCACATGTTGAAGATCTGGTCTTTAAAAATGCCAGTCAACGCATCACTTCGTTTTTGCATAGATATGTGGAAACCTTTGGGAAGAAGATGGTGGACGGGTGGATGGTACGACCATTTCTTACTCATCAGGAAATTGCAGACCTCACGGCTACGGCCAGGCAGACCGTAAATCAGGTCCTTAACGAACTGGCTGAGCGTGATGTTATAAAGTTTTCCAGAAGATTCTTACACCTAAAGGGTGACCTCGACCAACTTGAATCCTGAACCGTAAAACAATTCCATGGACATGTCAGCAATATGACAGTCCATCTTGATGTGCCCACCTAGTTTCAGTCATGGAAAAAGCCAACGCTGAACAGGATCAAATCAAAGTTGAAATCATTATTCGTGATGGTTGTAACTTCAGCTACGAGACCTTAAAATCTCTATTACTAAGTCGTGACCAGTTTCCGGATATGACTCTGAATGTTGTGGATATTGCTGAAAGTGCAGACAATCGTCAAACAATAGGGGGGATAACACCCTCTATCTGGGTGAACAATAAGCTCTGGTTTCTGGGATCCTTCTCTGCAGAAACATTCCACTCTCGCTTATCCTCAATGTCTTCAGCGACTCATTTAAACTAGGCGCAAAACCCCTCTGGTGTTGAAAAAGATACTACTCCATCATTTCAAGATTAGATTAAACAAGTGGATTAAGCTTAACTTTCTATTCTGAATAGTGGGAGAATAATTGATGCTGGGGATAATCGGTGGAACTGGCTTATACAAGGTTGATTGGATGGAAGTTCTTGATACCAGAATTGTGGGAACACCTTTTGGGGAACCCTCCGCCAAGCTTTCATTTGGAAAAATTGGAAATGAGGATATTGTATTCTTACCGCGCCATGGAGAATCTCATCAACTATTACCATCAGAAATAAACTATCGGGCAAATATATGGGCTCTCAAATCTGTCGGTGTAAAAAGAGTCATCTCTTTTTCAGCAACTGGGAGTCTGAGGGAAGCAATTAAACCTGGGGAATTTGCTCTACCGTCACAGTATTTCGATTTTGTAAAGGATGGTCGGACCAAAAGTTTTTTTGGTGATGGTCTAGTGGCACACATCACAACGGCAGAGCCGATTTGCAGCACGCTACGTAATCAAATATATCAATCGGGTCAAACTCTGGGCTTGCCTATTCATAATGATCTAACCTATGGCTGTGTTGATGGACCAAGGCTTGGAACCCGAGCAGAGAGTTTCTTCTTGAGAGATGCCGCTGGCTGTGATCTGGTCGGCATGACCAATATCCCTGAGGTCTTCCTAGCCAGGGAAGCACAGATGTGTTACTCAAGCGTTGCCATACCCACAGACTATGACTGCTGGATGGATGATGCAAGCCAGTATGCTACTGTACCACAGATACTTAAAAGATACAGTGAAAGTTTGGAAAGTGCTCTGGAATTACTAAAATACACCATCATCAATCATGATCATCAACAAAAATGTGAATGTCAATCGAGCCTGAGTGGTGCACTGATGTTTGATGAGAGTATGCTTACTGGTGGTCATAAAATTATGATGGATGTACTGTTAAAATGAGCATTCACAAATACTGAACGATGGAGCTATAAGAATCAATATCCGCAGCAATGTCCTATTCATATGCCTTGTACTGATAACGCAGGTTCAGCAACTTCAGTCCCAGGAGATATCCAAAAGGGATTGGCTCATTACCGGTTCAGGGATGGGCTTAGCTCTGGGGCTTGAACTCTTTGGAAAGTCACATTTTGTCCCCGATATACCACGGTTTAGCAAACCCAATTCAATTGACGGATACATGCGTGATAAACTTTGGGCTGGTGCTGATAAACAAGACAATGCCAGAATCTGGAGTGATCGTCTACTCTACGGGGTGAGCATGTCAAGTCTCGTGTGGGGACCTGTTTTAGCTGAAGATTCTAATCTGTCTTTCCTGATCAATGCCCGCGTTTTTGCTGCCAATAATATTATAACAAATATCGTTAAGATCACCACAGCGAGGGAACGACCTTATCATTATTATGGAACCCGGGTTTCAGAGGAATCCAGAGATTTTACTTCATTTTATAGCGGGCACAGTAGTGTTGCTTTCTCCCAGGTTGTAGCCAATGCCATGATTTTGAGTCGTAGCTACCCTAATTATAAATCGACGATCTGGTCTACTCTTATGGGGGCTGCAGCATTGACAGCATATTTGCGTGTAGCAGGGGACATGCATTATTTATCAGATATTTTGACTGGTGCAATTATGGGATCAATAGTTGCATGGTCCATCACTAATACAGAGCTGAATCGGTTTGAAAACTTGGATGATGGGGCTAATACTTTATTGAAATATCAGGGGTCGGGATCAAATTTTATGGTTTCGCTTAAAATACCTTTGGGCTAAAACAGCTTTTGAGCGTATTTTTGGCAATCATTATTAGATGAATATAGGAGTTGAATAATATGACTGAAAAGTTACCTGGAAAAAGTAACCAACAATCATGGATTGCCATCGCGATCATCGCCGTTGGTGCCATATTCTTGTTACAAAGTTTAAACATTATGCATTTAGGTCACTTCCTTAGTGGCTGGTGGCCCTTAATCCTGATTGTAGCTGGATTTTTAAAGCTGAAAAGTGATGACCGTAGGAATGGCTCAATTTTATTTATCGTTGGTCTCATTCTCCTATCGGCAACACTTGATTTTATAAACTGGGGCAGCATCTTCAAACTCTGGCCACTGGCGATTCTCTATGTGGGTGTTTCCATGCTATTGAAATCAAAGGGCAAGCCCGGTCTAACATTTTCAACAGTTTCATCCAATGATGATGATTTTGTAAACGCAACTGCCATATTTGGTGGCGTTGAGAAGCAAATTCACTCCCAGTCCTTTAAGGGCGCCAACATAATGGCTCTCTTTGGGGGAGTAGAGATCGATCTAACCGAGGCCAAAGCTATTGATTCAGGCTGTGTTGTAAATGTCACAGCGCTGTTCGGTGGGGCAGAGATCAGAGTACCGAAGGATTGGAATGTCATTGTTTCAGGAACGCCCATTTTTGGAGGGATAGAAGATAAATCCAAAGGTGGAGCTGAAGATGCTGTAAATATCACCCTAAATTGCACGGTAGCATTTGGAGGTCTGGAGATCAGAACCTGATCACTGATGCGAACGGAATATTAATAAAAGGCCGGTTTTTACCGGTCTTTTTATTTGTTTAGAAGAGTTTAATCTTTACCAGTAAATCCCTTTTGTGCCCTTGGTTGCTCGTTTATATTGCCGTGCTTTTTTAAACCATGATGCCCCTGTAGCTCAGCAGGATAGAGCAACGCTTTCCTAAAGCGTAGGTCAGGTGTTCGAATCACCTCAGGGGTACGAAAATTACCCATGGGGAGTGAGCCAGGGTTCATTATTGAGAATAGTAATTTTGAAGGGATCTGATATCCAATGTTGACACCAAAGAAGAAACTAACTAAAAAAGAATTAAAGCACGATCCATTGCTGGATACCCTCGAAAAGGGGAAAGAATTTTACGAGGAAAATAGCAAACAGATCATGACGGGAGCTATTGCTGTTGTTGCTGTCATCATCTTGGGTTGGGGTTGGATGAACAACCAGGCCGCCACTCGCAATGAAGCCATGCTGGCCAATACAAAAGCCACTCTGGCTGCTGTTGGTGGAGTGGATGACAATGTTCTTGCTGAATTGGAACGTGTTGTGGATCAATATGGTGACAATAGTGTCATCTCGCAAGCGACCTACCAGTTGGGCGTAGCCAGGTTGGATGCTGATGATTTAAGTGGAGCCAGGGATTTATTTACCGTACTGGCAAATAGCTCCGACAAGCAGCTTAAAGTTGCTGGAAAATTGAAACTGGCTTTTATCAACGAAAAAGAAGCCAATTATGGTGATGCTGCTTCACTTTATAGCGAGGTTGGTGCTATGGGAGCGGGTATCGTTTCTGAATATGCAACACTTCAGGCTGGATATGCATATGTATCAGCAGGAAATGTTGTTCAGGCCGAAAATATTGTGGCTGAACTTCTAAGTGAAAAACCGACAGGAAAATTTCTGGAACAGGTAAAATATTTAGAAGGCAAAGTGCTGGAGAAATAATTGCAATTATTGAACTTGCAAACAGGGTTCTCCCCGAATATATTTCGCCCGCAAAGTGGGTTGAATGACCCACTTTGTTTATTTGTAAAAGGTATGAAGACGCGAAGTGAATTGGACCGATGAAGAAATAATAGCCGGAATAGAGCATTGCTTTGAAGGTGCTGAGGATTTATTCCTCGTTGATGCAACAATGAATGCATCGCGAGGTGGATTCCAGCTCATTGCAAAGTGTGACAGTGATTCCGGTATCACCATCGACCAATTGGCTCGTATTAATCGATCGATTCATAATAATCTTATACTCCCCGGATTAGATATTGAGAAGGTTTCTGTCGAAGTCACCTCACCCGGTGCGAGTTTCCCGGTAAAATTGGCCCGTCACTTTAACAGGTTGGCTGGGCACTCTATGAAAATTGAACATCGCTCTGAAGCGGTGCAAAACCCCCTGGATGGCGAGATCGTAGCAGCCACTGATGAATCACTTACTGTAAAGGTAAAGGACGAAGAAATCAGTCTGGATATGCTTGATGTCATTCAAGGCAAAGTAAATATGCGATGGTAGAAGGAGGATTGACCCCTTGATCAGTAAAATTATCATTGAATCGTTTATCCAGCTGGCAAAGGATAAAGACATCGACCGCAAGGAATTGGCCGATATCATTAAAGAAATCTTTGAGGCTTTGATTCAGAAGAAATACGGAAACGTTGACAACTTTGATGTGATTGTCAATATGGATAAGGGTGAGATTGAGATCTACCAGGAAAAAGAGGTCGTTGAAGTCGTTGACGATCCCGATTTTGAAGTAGATATCAAGACGGCCCAGGAAATCGCTCCTGACCTTGAGATTGGCGATCCCTTTATTGATGTTGTGGATCCTGCTACCTTTGGCCGCCGTCTGATTACCTTTGCCCGTCACGTTATGGCTCAGAAAATTCAGGAATTTGAACGCGATCAGATCTATCGTGATTACTCAAGTCGTGTAGGTGAAATCATCATTGGTGAGATTCATCAAATTCGACGTGATGCTCTCTTTGTGAACATTGACAAAGCAGAATTGAAAATGCCTCGTGAGGAGCAGATTTATAGCGAACGTTATCGTCGTGGTGACAGTGTTCGTGCCATCATCAAAGAGGTTCGCTCTGATAAACGAGGTCCCGAAATTATCATTTCACGTGCTGACCCAAGTTTCTTACACAAATTATTTAAAAACGAAGTGCCAGAGATTGAAGATGCTATCATTGACATCAGGACGCTTTCCCGTGAGCCTGGTGATCGTACCAAGATTATCGTCGAATCTCATGACAAACGTATTGACGCTGTGGGTGCCTGTGTAGGTATGAAGGGTAGCCGTATTCAGGTTATTGTTCGAGAACTGAATGGTGAGAAAATTGATATTATCAATTATACATCTGAGCCTCAATTGTTGGTAACCCGTGCACTCTCACCGGCAAAACCATATCGAGTGACTATTGATTATGAAAAACATAGAGCGCTAGCCCTTTTTGAAGCTGAAGATATTTCCATCGCTATTGGAAAGAATGGACAGAATGTTCGTCTCGCTTCAAAAGTTACCGGGTTTGAGATTGATGCTAAATCTCGCAGTGAAGTAGAAGGCCCAGTTGTCGTCGAGGTATTCCTTGAAGAAGTTGAAGGACTACCCAAGCGCGTGGTTTCAATTCTCGCTGAAAATGGTATTGATACAGTAAATGAAGTTGTGAATACCAGCAAGGACGCATTACTAAGCTTCAAAGGCCTCGGTGAGAAAACCCTTGATGAGTTTATGACAGCATTGATGGAAAAAGTAGAAGTTAAAGTTGAAGTCATCGAAGAAGTCGTTGAAGTTGACGATGGTGCCGGTGAGGAAAAAGCTTAGGTATCTGCTACTGGAAACAGTTATAGACAATCCTGGGTTTGCAGGGCTGAGGTGTTTCTGCTTAAAGAGGGATGAGGAAAGAGGAACGATTGAGTAAACCGAAACGAATATATCAAATTGCGAAGCAGATAAATATCTCTCATAGTGAGATTGTAACTTTTCTCAAGGATCAGGGACTTGATGTAACCAATCATATGAGTCCTGTAGATGAAGAAACTCACAATCTCATTCTTAAAAATTTTGCTTCTGATCTCTACCAAATTGAACAGGATCAGAAGGAGATTGACCGGAAAGCGCTTGAAGAACAACGTCGGGTTGAGGAAGAAGAACGCATTCGCAAGGCTGAAGAAGAAAAATCAGCCCGCGAGGAAGAAGACCGTTCAAGACGGGATGCCGAAGAACAGCGCCGTCAGGAAATAGAAGACGCTAAACGCAAGGCAGAAGAAGACAGAGTAGAAGCTATAGCCCAAGCCAAACGCGAGATTGAAGAAGAAGAAAATCGCAAATTAGCAGAAGCGCAAGCAACCAAAGAACGCGATGAGTTGGAAAGACAGAAGAGTGCTAAGAAGGCTGCCAAGCCAACCATTCTACGTCCTGGTGAAGATTCTAATAAAACTACTGAAGCATCCACAACAGATAAAATTATCGCCAAGAAAATTGAACGAAAAATTAAGCATGTTGTTAAAGCTACTGCCCCCAAGGGTAGAGGTAAACCTGCCAAAAAACGTCGTACTTTTGATCAGAAGGAAGTTGATGCCTCTATTAAGAAGGTGATGACTTCTCTCGATACTGCTAAGAAGCGTAAACGTCGCCGCGATGGAAGACCGGAAGAGACACTTGAAGATCAAGCCTATCGTGTCTCTGAGTTTGTCTCCGTCCACGATTTTGCTGATCTCATTGAAATTGATGTAGCCGATATCATTAGCAAATGTATGGATATGGGCATGATGGTGACCATCAATCAGAGGATTGATAAAGATACTATCGAGCTCCTTGCCGAAGAATTTGAAGTTGCCGTGGTCTTTGAAGACAATACGGTCACAACAATGGATGAAGAAATTGCCCATGAAGAGGTTGACGAAGCTGCTCTTGAGCCGCGTCCGCCTGTAGTAACCATTATGGGTCATGTCGATCATGGAAAAACATCATTATTGGATTATATCCGTGAAGCCAACGTTATCGCCGGCGAAGCTGGAGGTATTACCCAGCATATCGGTGCTTACTCAGTTGGTGTGGGTGATGATAAGCTTATCACATTCCTGGACACACCTGGTCACGAGGCTTTTACAGCTATGCGTGCACGTGGAGCTCAAGTTACAGATATAGTTATAATTATTGTCGCCGCTGATGATGCTGTGATGCCACAAACCATCGAAGCCATTGACCATGCCAAGGCAGCCGGTGTCCCCATTGTATTTGCCATCAATAAGATGGATGTACAGGGTGCCGACGCTGAGCGTGTTCGCAGAGAGCTTTCAGAACGTGATATGTTGGTTGAAAGCTGGGGTGGTAAATACCCCGATGTTGAAATTTCGGCCAAACTGGGAACCAATGTCGATGAATTACTTGAAACTGTTGTACTTGAATCTGAGGTTCTTGAATTAAAGGCCAACCCTGCTGGTAAAGCCCGTGGAATTGTGGTTGAATCGAAATTGGATAAGGGTGTTGGTGCTCTGGCAACCGTTCTGGTGAACAGGGGAACCATAAAGATTGGAGATCCCTTTGTCTGTGGAGATTACTCTGGTCGTGTTCGTGCCCTGAAAGATGATCATGGCAAAAGAATAAAAAGTGCTGGCCCTTCTACTCCTGTAGAGATTCTTGGCTTTAGTGATGTTCCTCGTGCAGGTGATAATCTCGTCGTCATGAAGAATGATAAAGAAGCGCGTGATGTTAGTACACAGCGTCGTTCCCTGCGTAGAGAACAAGATTTCAAACGTATGCGTCATACGACACTGGATCAAATTTCTCTCCAAATCTCTGAAGGAAAGGTAAAAGAAGTTCCTCTCCTCATTAAAGGTGATGTGGATGGCTCCATAGAAGCACTCGCTGATTCATTTATGAAAATGTCCACCAGTGAGGTTGCAGTACGCATTATTCACCGTGGTATTGGTATGATCAAAGAGTCTGATGTCTTACTGGCAGCTGCCTCTGATGCCATAATCGTTGGTTTCAATGTCACTGCCGATAGTAATGCCAAACTTCTGGCCAAGGCTGACGATGTGGAAATACGTTTTTATGATGTCATCTACGCTGCAGTAGATGATGTCTATCAGGCCTTGGAAGGTCTGCTGGAACCAGATGTTGTTGAGAATGAAATCGGAAAAGCAGAAGTCACTGACCTTTTCAAAATTCCAAAAATTGGTATCATTGCAGGATCTATGGTGACAGAGGGCGTCGTACGCCGGAACGCCAAGGTTCGACTCATCCGTGAAGGTGAAACGTTGTTCAACGGTGAGTTGAATGCACTCAAACGCTTTAAGGATGAAGTCAAGGAAGTCATGGAAGGCAATGAATGTGGAATTTCTCTGAAGGACTTTAGCAAAATTAAAGTCGGTGATGTTATGGAATTCTACTCGGAAGAAATTATCAAGCGCAAATTGGAATCTTCTGCGAAGAAAAAGTGACCCCTGGATAAAGAGAAGTAAATGGGTATTGCAAGACAACAAAGGGTCGCCGAAGCCATCAGGGCAGCAGTAGCAGAATATTTGATACTAAACCTGGCAAATGTTACACCAGGGTTTGTATCCGTTACCAAAGCGAAAATGACTCCCGATTTAAAGATTTCTTACGTCTATTTCTCCATCTATGGAAATGAACAAGATGTGGCCTTTACCTTTAAAACCCTGGAACAACATAATGGTCGCGTCCGTTTTCACGTTGGTAAGGAAGTGCCGCTTAAATATGTACCGGAGTTAAAGTTCTTTATTGATGACTCACTTGGTTACGCTGACAAGATGAATCGGGTGATGAAAGATTTATGATCAACCCCGAGCATATCATCAATATTAATAAACCTATGGACTGGACCAGCTTTGATGTGGTGCGTAAAATCCGCTACACTACCAGGATCAAGAAGGTCGGACATGCCGGCACCTTGGATCCCTTTGCAACTGGTGTTCTTATCGTTTTAACTGGTAAAAATACCAAACGTCAAAATGAGTTTATGGATATGCCTAAAACCTATGATGCTGAGATTCTTTTAGGAAATCAGACTGACACAGGTGATCGTACTGGAACCGTGGTTGAGTCAGCACCCGTTCCCAAGTTATCAGATGCGATGATCATGGAAGCCCTGGCTGAATTCAAAGGTGAAACTGAGCAAATACCTCCTATGTATTCTGCCAAGAAGGTTGATGGCCAGACATTGTACAAGTTAGCTCGCAAGGGCAAGGTTGTGGAGCGCAAGCCATCCATGATCATGATATATGACATCGAGCTCAAATCATGGACTAGCGATCAAATAAATATTTGTGTTAGATGCGGACGGGGTACCTATATCAGAGTATTAGCCGAAGATATAGCCCGCAAGCTGGGTACCTTGGCACATGTAAAAGAATTGAAAAGAACAGCGATAGGGGACTATCGCATAGAGGATGCCTTGAGCATACCAGAGTTTATTGAAAAATGGAAATCGTCCGC
>Ga0257118_1000256_pt1 | contig 60326 bp, 45 predicted proteins | sample SI112_150mmetaG_FD_190156 | JGI IMG/M metagenome (GOLD analysis project Ga0257118, IMG submission 190156) | Marine microbial communities from Saanich Inlet, British Columbia, Canada - SI112_150m | ecosystem: Environmental > Aquatic > Marine > Inlet | place: Canada: British Columbia | collected...
GCATATTCTGGGCGCCTACTTTGAGCTCACTACCATTTACCACGTCAAAAACCGACTTCAATGCCAAAAATGGCGGGCATAAAATAACCGACACCCCATGGGTGTCCAATATATTAATACGGAGCGATTCAGCGAATTCAGCAGCCTCCTTGGGACCAAAATGCATCTTCCAGTTCCCGGCTACTATCTTATTTCTTTTCAATTATTTAGCTCCTTTCAAAGCTTCAAAAGCTGGTAAAGCGATACCGCTTAAAAGTTCAAGTGACGCACCGCCACCCGTGGATGTGTGGGTGACACCACCATCTAATCCAAATTTGCTTAGTGCTGCAGCACTATCACCACCACCGACAATCGTCGTGGCGCCCTGTTTTGTAATTTCACAAAGCTTTTCTGCGATGGCTTTGGTGCCATTCTCAAAAGGTGTCATTTCAAAAACACCCATGGGACCATTCCAGAGAATCGTTTTAGACTCATCAAGAATACTCGAGAAGGACTTAATTGTTCTACCGCCAATGTCAAGACCCATGAGATGATCCTCCAGACCACGGATGGGCAATTCCTGACTCTTAGCTGTCTCAGAAAATTCATTTGCAGCTATACAATCTGAGGGAAGAACAAGATTAACACCTTTTGCCAAACAGAGATCAATTACATCTGCAGCGAATTGGATTCTATCCTCTTCCACAAGTGAAGAACCTACATTGTGATTTAATGGAGGTGCACTAAGAAACGTAAATGCCATTCCCCCACCAATTAGAATATTGTCAGCTACCTCAGCTAATCTTTTAAGAAGATCAATTTTTCCGCTGACTTTCGATCCACCCATAACCACAGTAAAGGGACGTGTTGGGTTTTCAATGGCACTCACAAGGAACTCAATTTCTTTCATCAGTAGAAAACCAGCAGCCTTCTCGACAAAGTATTCAGTCATCCCCACATTTGAGGCGTGGGCTCTGTGAGCTGTCCCAAAAGCGTCGTTCACATAGACATCAGCCAGGTCAGCCAACTGCTTTGAGAAATCAGAATCATTCTTGGTTTCGGCAGCATGAAAGCGGAGATTTTCAAGCAATAATACCTGACCGGGTTGTAGTGCTCCAGCCATTGCTTCGACTTCCGAGCCTATACAATCTGGTGCAAATATTACTTTCGCCTGAATCAGTTCACCAAGACGCTTGGCTACAGGGGCCAAGCTCATTTCCGGAATAACTGAACCTTTGGGTCTTCCAAGGTGAGAGGCCAGGATCACGGCTGCCCCCTGCTCTAATAAAAACTCGATGGTTGGTAAAGAGGAGCGGATTCGAAAATCATCGGTTACCTGTCCATCACTATCTAGGGGAACATTGTAATCAGTTCTGACGAAGACCTTTTTCCCCTGAAGTTCAAGGTCCTTGACATGTTTTGGCATCATGATGTTACCTGAATAATGGCTTACTGGGCGTTCTTCAACGCATCGGCCAGTGCAACGTGTAAATCAAAATTAAATTTATCCACATTGATCTTTGGTTCATGCCATACACCATAGTTACCGGCCATGATTAATTTCACCAGATAGCTCTGCGTCAGGGCCTCGGTCGTTTTCTTATCATACCAGCGAATATCTACCTTGGCAGCATTCTCATTCACAGCACCTAATAAAGCGCTGAGAAAGGTCTGACGATTTTCAGTATCTGTATTGATTTTTGCAAAACCGGCACCGATGAGTCCCTGAATCTGTTCCCAATCTGTTCCAACGAAGTTTTTCCAGGTTTGTCCGTATTTGTCAGACATGTTTGAGCCAAGTGCTTCAAGTTGTTCAACAGCGTATTCCACTACTTGTGGGTAGAGAGTTGAGGCACCGTGGGCCACAAAGATAGTTTCGGGTTGTATGCGATCAGCAATTTTGAGAAGCTCATGGGCAAGTTCGATATTCAGTTTGACTTTTGTACCTGGTTTTCCCTTATTGGGACCGTGCATGGTACCAATAGTCGGCGCAATCATGAGAACACCGGTCTCAGTTATAAACTGCTCGAAATCTTCAGGATTGGTGTAAGTTGAAATCTCAGATTTGGTATCTTCATCTTCTTCACCTGCCAAAACACCCAGTTCACCTTCAACTGAAACACCCAGAGGGTGGGCCATATTCACAACTTCACGGGTATAGCCAATATTCTCTTCTAAAGAACGTGCACATTTGTTGACATGATCGGTTGAATTATCAGCCATGACACTGGTAAGATGTTGAACAGCCCCCTGGACGACCTTGCGTCCACCTTCTGAAGTATAATCACCGTGGTCCAGATGGGTTGCGATCTGTACACTGGATCTTTTAGCGCGGGATTCAATATAGTTAGCAGCAACTTCAAGACCGGTGATGGCATCACCAGCTCCAAAATGTTTCAGAGCGCTGTTTGAGACAGCGAGTACGCCTGAAGATCCCAAGGTTTCAAATGCGTCAAAGGCAGCATTTATACCCTGAAAGGTGGTAATATTGAATGCAGGCAGTGCGTATGACGTACCCTTGGAGTTACCTTTTTCACCGAGTTTTGCCTTAAGTGTCAATGCATGAGCACTGGTTAGGTTATCTGAAAATCTTCTGGTTGTGTTTAATTTTGGTGGGTTGTTATAAGGTTTCATGCCTGAATCTCCAAATATATGTTAAAAACTTGTGTTCCTATTTAACTTATCAATCTCGCTACTTTTCTAGTAACTCACGGCACAGTTACTACAAAAATCAGACCAAGTCAAGCATTCCCGAATTGGGGCGTGGAGAGGGTGATAAGGTCAATTTTCGCAGCCCCGGATTGCTTTAAAATTCCGGCGAGAGCGTTTGATGTTGCTCCAGTCGTTAAAACATCATCGACCAGCAAAATATGCTTACCCTGAAGGACCGATGCATCTGTGACACCAAAGGCGGCTCGAACATTTTCCATGCGCTCCTCAGCATTTAGTTTTGTCTGACTTGATGTGTATTTTTTGCGCTTCACGAGATGGTTTCCCAGTTCAGCATTTAGTCTCCCAGAAAGCCATCGGCTCATGTCATCGACCTGGTTATAACCTCGCTCGCGAAACTTGCGGGGATGGAGCGGTATTGAAATTACCAAATCTATCTCATTTACAGGAAGTTGATCCAAAATTTGAGACTTATAGTGATTCAGCACAACTCCAATGGGTTTTCGACGTCTTGAATATTTTAGATGATGGATAAGCTGCTGAAAGGACTCATCATATTCAAAAAGTGCCCAGGCCGTAGAAATATGGATATCTCCAGAAACAGAGAACTGCCCGTGAGGGGTGCCAATGAGTTTGAAGTTATTAAGGCAAGAGTGGCATATTTCCAGCCCGGCCTGTTCTAAACGCTCATCACAAATCAGGCAGAGAGGGGGATAGATCAGGTCTATTGCACCTGAATATAATGATTTGATGGTATCGGTAATCAGATGAACAGAAAATTGCGTGGGTTTTACATTTTCCAAATAATTACCGTTATGAGTGTTTTAACTGATGAGTAATGCTGACCCTATTATCGGTGCAGCATCTCCCAGTTCAGCTCGTTCAATTCTTAGCCTACCCTTTTGATTTTCGAACAAGTGGGCATCAACCACTTCTCTAAGCGAATCAATAAAAAATTCAAAACCAGTGGCCAGTGAACCACCAATGACAATTATTCCGGGATCTAGTAAATAATTAACATATACCAGGGAATGTCCAACCGATCTACCAAGCAGGCTCCAGGCAGCCAATGCATTGGCATTACCATCACGGGCTAACTTGAATATTTGGAGACCTGTTCGTGATTCACCGGAAATACTCTCATAGTTGCGTTCCAGGGCTGGTCCAGAAGCATAATCCTCGAAGGTCCCATCATTGTAGGGTGCTAAACCGTATTCAGTAGCCGTGCCATGGGCTCCACTTAGAATTCTGCCTTCCCAGACAAATCCATGACCATAGCCAGTACCCAGGGTAATTCCATACACGAGTCCTTCACCCTTACCAGCACCAGAGATGGCTTCACCCAGGACAAACACATTGGCATCATTGTTCATTTTTACAGGCACATCAAAATGGGCTTGAAGACGGGCAACCAGAGGATAATTTTGAATAATTGGAGTATTTGGGGTCTCCATGACACTTTCATGGGTGTCATTTAGAGGCCCTGGGGCTCCAACGCCTACCCCAATCAATTCATAGTCAGATTGCTCAGCGATCTGTGCTTTTATAGTGTTTGCGATGACAAGCATGAGCTCATCACCGTGTTCAAATTTGGACATAGCAATTTTATCGACGAGGAGGAGTAACTCTCCTTCCTCTCCTACAAGCCCAATACGAACCTTCGTTCCCCCAATATCAACCCCTGCACGCACCTTCATTATTTACAACCCCACTATACTAGTCAAGAAATCTTTGCCAATCAGCGTCCTGAACCTCGTCTCTTGCATTAGAAGTTACCAACTGAAAGCTACCATACCCTGTTCGATCGACAAAAATGAAATGAACCCCACCTTCGATCTCATAATAGTCCCATGTAATCCAAGGTTTTTGATCAAGAGAGGATTGCTGCTCCTCAATATTACTGGGAGGTCCATACTTTATCAGAACCCGACCTCTGTCAGTACTCCAGCCATTATCTGATTCAGATCCAAAATTCCGATTGGCAATTTGAACCCGTTGATAAAACTCAACTTTAAACTCATTTATAGGAGTCTCAGTGTCAGGATCTCGACGCTCCCAGAAAGCGGTCAATACCTTTCTTTTACCCACATCATCAGATTTCTCAAAGAGACGTTTTTCTTTTTTATCCATAATGATGCTTACAACTTTGTATATATCATCCACCTGAGAGGCACTTAAGCCGACATAATCATCTTTCGATTCTGTCACCTCCTGCTTAGTACCCGTTTCCCTGAGTATATAAAATGTTCTCTTTTGACTCGATGTTTTATTTGTGACTCCGTCGGTGATTTCAACAGCTAATTTATATATTCCCGAGCCAAGCCCAGCGGTATTTAGCCCACCCCACTCAACCACAGAAGCACCTGGCATTGGTTTAGTACTCGATGGGAAATCCTGGACAACATCGCCGTTAAGTGAAAGAATCTGTGCATGCATATCATAATTGCCCGTTCCAGACAAACCGTAAGCCTCAAAGAAATAATACATCATAGGGGCGCTTGTTGTAAAGGTCCTCTGGGCATTAGGAACCACATCATAACCGTATCTGGTGAATTCATTTTCCGCTTTTGCTTTGATCACCTGTGAAGCGATAGTAATATCAGAAATGGCCAGTTCATCTGAAGGATAGAGTTCCAGCGAAATGGGTCTCCGCATGGTCTGCTGTTTCTTTGAGTGGACATCAACGATGGTTACTTGAAGCATATAATCACCTGGTTCAACATAGAATTTGCTGATATCGGGTACCCAGGTCAATTTCGAGACGGACTGTCTATCCGGAGCACGGTAAGTGCGGGTCCAGCGGTCGGGATCATAGGGCACGATATCATCCTGGATGAGGGCAGTTTGGAAAACAACTTGAGCCTCCCATCCACCTTCGATCTCAACGAATGTAAAAATTGATTGGGGAATCATAAGGTATACATCCAGATATACACCGCCCTCAATTGAAAAGCGGGAATAATCTAGTGATACATTAAAATCAACATCAGCTTGGTCCTGAGCATTTAGCAGGCTCACAGAGACCAGGAGGAAAGTTATTAGCCTATTAAGTAAATTGGACTGATACAAGGCGGGACACTCCTTCCTCTTCCATGGTGACGCCGTATAAAAACTTGGCGGCTTCCATAGTAAGTTTGTTATGAGTTATCACGATAAACTGTGTGTGGGTCGTAAAATGTTCCAGCATCTTGGTGTATTTTCGGATATTTCTATCATCTAGAGGTGCATCGACCTCATCTAAAACACAATATGGGCTGGGTTTGACTTGATAAATGGCGAAAAGCAAGGCAATGGCAGTGAGGGCTTTCTCTCCTGCCGATAACATCTTAAGATTCTGAGTCTTCTTACCACGGGGAGTCGCTTTTATAATGATATCACTTTCGAGAATATCATCAGGATTTTCAAGCAGTAGTGTGGCCTCACCACCATCAAATAACATCTGGAAGGTACCTTTGAAATGCTCCTGGATTTGCCCAAAGGTTTCACGGAATTGTTGGCGTGCAATTCTGTCCAGCTTGGAAATAGTTTCAAGCAAGCTTGTTTTGGCTTCCATGAGATCAGCTTGTTGCTCTTTCAGGAAATTGAGTCGACCTTGTTCAACGTCAAACTCATCTTGTACTGCCATATTGATGGGACCAAGATCCTCAATAAACTTCTGGCTACGACGAATACGTTTTGCAACCTGTTCCTCATCGAATTCAGAGAGATCGAGTTCATGTGGCAATTCACTCTGATACTTCTCTTGTACCCGTTCAACGATATGCTGTTGGCGCGCTTCCAGATTGGCTCCAGATACAGATAGCTCTCGCAATTCATCCGCAGCTGCTTCACGTTTGTGGTGATGGTCCCGCAGACGCAACTCCAACTCGTTTAAAGCCTGACGTTTGACCTGAACTTTTCCGGCGAGTCCCACCAATACTTCAGATTCCTGTTGCAAGCTGGACTTAAGCTTGGCGAGATGATCTTTCTCTTGATCCTTGGTTTCGCGGTTGGTTTTCAGGGTCTCTTCATGTTTGAGTTTTTCTTCATCCAAACCTAGTTTACGAGTAGCAATGTCCTTCAGAGTATCTGCAACACTTGATAATCGCGTGTCCAGATTTCTTTCCTCATTGGTGAGATTCACGTGCTCAAGACGACCGGCTTGTGCATCCTCACTGGTTTGATCTCGCTGATTGAGCAGAGTCTGAAGAGATGCTTCCATCTTGCTGATATGCTCTTCAGTGCTAATTCTTTCCGATTCTGTATCGGCCAGTTGGGGAGCAAATGAAGCTATGCGTTCCTCAGCATCCTTAATAGCCTGGACCAATTCACCAATCTCCTGATCCACACTTTTGGTATCGGCTTCCGTAGAATTAATACCATATTGGGCTCGGGAAGTTTTTCGCTCAACCTCCAGGAGAATTTGTCGTTGATCATCCCGGGAAGCCTTACTGGTACGCAATTCTCGCTCCATACTCCCGATCTGTTCATGAAATTTTTCAATTAAATCACTATGCTCTTGAATTTCATCTACCAGGCTTGAGAATTGCTCACGGAGACGCTGGATTCGATCCCGACGTCCGATGATGGTATCTTCCCCCTCACCTCCTGATCCTCCTTTTAACAAACCAAAGATATCGTAAAGTGTCCCATCTAGACTAACAGCCCGCCCACTGATATTTTTCCAGTCAGCTACAAATTCATCTTCTACCAGGGTGACATCTCTCAGGAGTAGCTGGGCCAGTCTCTCATAACCGGATTTTGGGGTCACAAAGTCTATGGCTGCGCCTATAACGTGTTTGCCCGTCAAAATAGCAGAGCTTTTGGGTTTGGCCTTTAATAAGGGTTCTAGAGGTAAAAAAGTCGCTGAACCAGCCTTCTGGTCTTTTAGGGCCTTAATAGCTGACATAGCGGACTTACGATCGCTGGTGACCAGAGCCTCAGCCAACGGACCCAATGCTGTCTGAATAGCCTTTTCGTAACGTTCATCAACAGTGAGGAGGTCAGCTACCGTCCCCAGAATACCCATTGATGCTATATCCTCGCTGAGCAGTTTTCTCACGCCACCAGAGTAACCTTCACCCGTTTCCATCAGTTCTTCATAAAAGTTGAGCTGATTCTCTATACTGACACGACGCCCCCTCTTTTTGGCCAGAGTTTCGCGTGTTTCGTTCAGTTGAGATTGCATCTCTTGAAAACCTGTTTCTAATTTAGCAACCTTGGTCTCCAGGGTTTTATACTGGTTTTCGGCATCTTTGAAATCCGAGGCGACCAGATCCAACTCTTGTCGGTATTCAGCTTGAGATTTTTTGAGACGTTCATTTTTAGTCTTGAGATGTTCGATACTGCTCTTATGCTGAGTAAGCGCTGCCTCTTGATGACTCTTCTGGTGGTTTAAATCACTCAAACGATTTAACAGATCCATGTGCTTTTGATTTTGCACATCATGCTCGGTTTTAGCGCCCCGATATTGCTCGACTGCTGCATCAAAAGCAGCTTTTAATACATCGTCTTTGGCCTTGGCTTCATCAATGCGGGGCTGAATATGAGCCTTTTCATTAGAAAGTTCCGACTCGAGGGTGTGAGAAGAATCTTCACGCTCCACCAGGGTATGTTGTTCAACCCGGATTCGATCCAGAGCGGTAGTAGCACTGGCAATTTTTTCTTCCGCAATCAACAGGGTTTGTTCGATGTTGATACGGGCGGTGTTGGTAACATTTACTTTTTCCTGCTGGTCCCCATGTTCAGTCTCAACGAGCTGGAGTTGATTTTTAGCCTCCTCAACCCGGTTCTCTTCCAGGCTGACTTCCTCACCACTGGCACCGTAGCCATCCTTGAGTTGGGCAATTCTCTGTTTGATGGGAGCCAATTTTTCAAGGACCTGTGAACTCTCAAATACAGCAAGGGATATTTCATCATCTTTCAGTTGTCCCTGGACACGATCAAAACGTTTATACTTGGCAAGTTGTCTTCTCAAACTGCCCACACTTTTTTCAACTTCATTAATGATGTCGTTCACTCGATTTAGATCAGTGTCTGTGGAATCGAGACGTCGCATGGACAAGCGGCGCTGCTGTTTGTATTTATTAATCCCTGAAGCTTCCTCAATGAGACGACGACGTTCTTCCTTGCTATCACTGAGAATGGATTCCACCATTTTGAGTTCGATAACTGAATAGGCATCTGATCCCATCCCAGTATCTACAAAGAGATTGTGAATATCCTTTAATCGGCAGGCATTTTTGTTAATAAAAAATTCACTGGCTCCATCCCTGAACACTCGACGGGTAATAACCACATCGGTGTATTCCACAGGCAGTAAACCGCGATCATTGTGAATGGTAAGAGACACCTCAGCATAGTTGACAGGTTTGCGCTTACTGGTACCACTAAAGATAACATCGTGCATGTTTTGACTACGCAGGACTGAGCTTTTTTGTTCACCCATAACCCACCGGATGGCGTCAACAACATTGGTTTTTCCACAGCCATTGGGACCTACGATGCAGGTCAAGCCTTCAGAAAATTTGAGCTTGGTCGGTTCAGCGAAGGATTTGAATCCCTTTATCTCAAGGTCGGATATATACATGCGGTGTTTCTATCTCCAATAAATGCTACGGGGAAAACAGTCTCAAATGAGACCCATGATACAATTTGTTTAGCCAGGGGGCCAGGTCATTACTCGGCCGCCTAAAACGTGCAGGTGTAAATGAAAAACGGTCTGTCCAGCGTTTTCACCATTGTTCATCACCAGGCGATATCCGTCATCCAGACCAACTTCCGCGGCAAGTTCTGTTCCTTTTTCCACCAATTTACCGATCAGAGCCTGGTCAGCTTTGGTCAATGCGGCTGGACCTGCAATGTGTTTGCGAGGAATGACTAAAATATGAGTTGGTGCTTGAGGACTGATGTCATTAAATGCTATGATATCTTCATCCTTATACAGCAGGGTAGCTGGTATATCTCCAGCAATGATTTTACAGAAAATACAATCTTGTGACACGCTTCCTCCTTAACGGGGTTATGCCGGATCCTGTTGAAGCGCCGACACCAATCCGACTGCATGAATGGCTGCTGTTTCAGCACGTAAGCGTCTGGGACCCAGACCCGTGAAAGTATAGTCGGAAATGGATGCTAAATCAATTTCATCCTTTGACCAATCTCCTTCTGGACCAATCCAGATTACGAGGGGAATTGAAGCTTGCGTTTTCTGGATAGATGGAACTATGGAGGTGCTGGAATCTGATCCATAACAAAATAAATGCACAGCCTCTGATAGATTATTAACCGCAGTCGTGAAAGGTGTCAGATCATGGATTCTCGGACATTTTGATCGTCTGCTTTGCTTCATGGCTGACACGGCAATACGCTCTAGACGTTTTGTATTGACCCCTTTCTTGATGGTGTGGTCTGTAAGAAGTGGGATTATTTCATTTACACCAAGTTCAGTGGCCTTCTCGACAATAAGATTGAGATGATCCCCTTTTAAGTTTGCAACAGCCAGGATCAGGTTTATTCCGAGTTCGCCACGGTTCTCATGCTCTTCTTGAACCTTCAGGTCCAGGGATGACTCTCCGATAGAGTTTATGATAGCTCGAGCAGCGGTTCCTGCTCCGTTGACGACCCAAATCTCATCACCTTCAACAAATCGTCGTACGCGTACGAGATGGTGAAATTCTGTACCTTCTACTTTGAGGTGAGTTTGCCCGCTTTGAAATGCCGGCAGAAAGACTTGTTCACCGGTGATCACCGGTGGAGAAACTCCATTCCAGCTTGAAAAAAGAGACCTTTGTAGGTCTGCCGTGAATCAATGACCTTGTCAAAAGAAGCATAATCATAACCAATTCTGAATGTGTACGATGCCCCTTGACCACTCAATATACGTATGTGGATTCCACCACGAGCCATAGGCGCAAAGTCACTCTCGACCTTCCCCCACCTATCTATAAAACCTTCATCGTCGGCTGTGTTAAGTGACAAGATCGGTCCAGCGGAGATGAAGCTACCAACCTGAAACGATGGATGCATGGTATCAATAAAAGGAAACCAGGTTATCCCGGGCATCAGTTTTACAAAGCTCAGATTGCGGTTGTTGATTGAAATAGGTTGGCCATAATAATTATAATATGTGTAGGTATCATTGCTTTCAACCAGGGACCAATCCAATTCCAGATCCAGACTCAGGGCTTCACTGGTATGGTAGCTGAAAAATCCGCCAAGGCTACCACCGTAACTGAGGAGCTCCATGTCAAAGCCCATGGTTTTGTAACGTATGGATTCACCAGGTTGGGCCCAGATCAGGCCAAAACTAAGCGATAGGAGTATAAGGAGTTTCCAGGGGGTTTTCATCGATAGCGGATCATCTTGAGTTCGTGATAACCCGTAGTGCGGACAAAACATATCTCATCCATGTAATTTTCCATAAAAAGAAGCCCCCGCCCATGGCAGCGCATACGCTGTTCAGGAGTGGTGGGGTCTTCCAGACAATCTCTGTCAAAACCCGTTCCCTTGTCACGAATTCGCAACTCCAGATGGGAATCATACATTGTCATCTTAATGGAAACATCATGGTCTGAATCATTCCCATTCCCATGCTTAATCGCATTATTAACGCCTTCTTGAAGGGCTAAAATAATGTCTTGGCGCGTTTCGGTGGGGTAATCAGTTCTGCTCAAGATGTTGCTCGCAAAATCTTGAACTCTTTCAATTTGAGTAAGGTCTGAAGGGATGGCCAGAAAATGATCGAAAACTTGTTTGTTGCTCATACTACTCACGGGCCGAATTATAAGATAAATTGGGCCTGACGACAAGTATGTTCAACAATAAATACAAATACTATTTGAGTGGGATATTTTGTAGAAAAAGGGGGAATTATTCGACTTCTTTGAAGTCAGCATCCTCAATGTCTGATTCATCAACCTTTAATCGACTGGAAGATTCACTGACCTGATCATTTACATTCACACTATCCTTATCCACGATCTTTACTTGGCTTAACATATTTTTAACGGTTTTAAATACAAAATAGGCCAGGGCGAATATGATCAAATAACGCATGATATCACCTTTTGATAGGGTTGTAAAATTTGGTGCCTTCTATGGGTTGACGGATAGTTTCCAGAAGGTCAGACAGATCATCTTCATCATTCACAAAATCGATATCAGTGGCATTTATAATGAGGAGTGGAGAAGCCTTATAACGAAAAAAGTACTCATTGTATACCTGATTCAGCGCCACAATGTAATCACTGTTAATATTGGACTCAAAATCCCTACCCCGTTTGCGGATATTGTATAGCAAACGATCGGTATCAGCTTGTAGATAGATAACCAGGTCGGGATGGGTGATAGTTTCTTCCATCATGCTGGCAATTTTGTCGTAAAGACTCATCTCATTCTCATCCAGGTTGAGATAGGCGAAGAGGCGATCCTTCTGAAACATATAATCTGTAATGAGTAATTTTGAGAACAACTCAGTCTGTCTCAGATCCTGGAATTGACGATACCTACTTAGCAGAAAAAACAGCTGGGTCTGAAAGGCGTAACGTCTACGGTCACCGTAAAAGGAAGAGAGAAATGGATTTTCCTCAAACTCTTCCAGGACCAGACGCGCATCCAGATGTTTTGAGAGACGCTTTGCAAGACTGGTTTTACCAACCCCGATGACACCTTCGATGGCGATATGGTAGAGGTTTCTCATTGAGTTACTAGTTCCTCTTCCATTTTCTTTACCCATTTCATGTCTGTACACTTATCTAGAAGTTGGGAAATGCTCTTTCCGCTCATCGGGTCAACGACTTCGGGGGCTATCTCCTGCATGGGTTCAAGTACAAACCGTCTATCTCTGAAGCGTGGATGTGGTATCACCAGGTCAGTTTCAGATAAAATCTCATCTCCGAAAAGAATAATATCGAGGTCAAGGCTTCTGGGGCCATTGGGAATTTCCTGAGACCGATTTCTATGAGCCTGACGCTCCAATTCCATAAGAAATTGCAGCAATTCATGCGTACTGAGCTGTGTATCCAACCGGATCGCAGCATTGATGAACGAATCCTGAGGGATTCCACCAACTGGTTCAGTGAGATATAAGGAACTCATCCTGACATTGTCAAAACACCGGCATAAGCTGGAAAATGCAGTTTCAATTTGAAGCTGTGGATAGTGTTTATTTGAGCCAATACTTAAGAGAACTTGCGTCATGTCTGTTTACCCATACGTGTTACTTCCACTTCGACATAGTCCAGAACCGCATCAATGGGTACTTTCTTTTTGCGAACAACCACTGTCATTTCATCCACATCAAATTGACCGACCAGGGCTTCCGCGATATGATCCGCCAGGGTTTCGATAAGATGATACTTCCTACCTGTCACCATGTCTTTGACCACAGCGTACACCTGCTGATAATCAACGGCTTTGTGGAGGGTGTCTTCAGAGGAACAGCGGCTGAATGGATAACGAATTTTAATATCCACTTCGAAGCGACCACCAAGTTCCTTCTCGAAATCCTGGACTCCGTGGTAGCCGTAAAATACGAGGTTTTTGATGGTTAGAATTCCCATAGCACGGAAATCTACTTAGCTAATGTAAAATTACAAATGGCTTTCATCAGAGCATGCAAATTAGCTCAATAAAAAAGGGATTTTGACAGTGGAATCTGAATTGAACAGGTCTCAGGTCTGACGGAGACGAGATTTCAAATAATGTGAGGTGGAATAATCCATCAGCTTCAATGGATTATTCTAACGAGGTTAATCCTTCTCTAATCGCATATTTGGTGAGTTCAGGAATGGAATTTAATTTCAGTTTCGTTTTTACTTTGACGCGGTGAGCTTCAACAGTTTTGACACTGATGAACAGGGTGTCAGCAATTTCCTGGGTTGATTTTCCTTCGGCAATTAGTTGGAGTACTTCCCTTTCACGACTGGTAAGTTCAGAACCTTCGTCCTCTTCACCTACCAGCTTAACTACATAATCATCAAAAACGTTTGTGGAAATTTCCTCACTGATATAGTAGCGATCGAGCAGGACTTCCCTTATGGCGCGGATGAGTTCGTCCCCTGCACAATCTTTTAGTAAATAGCCTTTTGCTCCGGCTTTGAGCATTCCAGTTACAAAGTGTCTATCAGAATGCATGGAAAGCGCAACAATTTTGGTGTCAGGATTCTCATTCAAAACTTGTCGGGTGGCTTCAATCCCATTCAACTCAGGCATGGCGATATCCATCACGATGACATCAACACTCAGTTTGCGGGCCAATTTAACCACTTCACGCCCATTCTCAGCTTGGGCGACTACAATAAAGCCTAGTTCATCATTGAGGATGGATAGCAATCCTTCCCTGAATAATGTGTGATCATCTGCCAAAATTATATTTACAGCCATTAGATGCCCTCCATTGAGACCGGAATATTCAAAATCACCAACGTTCCATTCCCGTTTTCAGATCGAATATCCAGAACACCTCCAAGATATTCAATCCTCTCTTTAATACTAAATAATCCGAAGCTATCTCTCCAACGACGTTCAGGTGTGAGAATCGAAGTATCAAACCCCTTTCCATTATCCTGAATGCTCACTGAAAATGAATACCGTGTCGCCTCTGTAGTGATGTCTACTTTGGTAGCGGCGGCATGTTTAACAACATTTTTTAATATTTCATCTACTGAGCGAAAGAGAATGACCTCTTGTTCATTGCGTAATTTGATATTCTCAAGATTATGCTTTATCGAGGTTTCAATATCGGATTCCGCTTTGATTTTCTCCAGACGCCATTCCAGAGCTTCAATGAGACCCAATTCATGCAAAACAGGGGGGCTCAATTCGTAGGTAATTGAGCGGGTTTGATTGACCGCATCGCTAATATCTGTCTGAATAGCATTCAATTTTTCCAGAAGCGCTTCATCTTGAACTGAACGAAGTAGACCAGCCATTTTTATTTTTGCCATGGCAAGGCTTTGTCCAAGATGGTCATGTAGGACAATGGCAAGATGACGACGTTGTGCCTCTTCAGCAAGGATCAGATCTGAGGTAGATTGTTTTAGCATATCCTGGTATTCCCAGATTTCTGCTTCATTTTTTTTACTCGCAGATATATCTCTGGCTGTTATTTGAATGGCTGGGGAGCCTTGATATCGTATGGGAATTGCTGATACTTCAACTGGAAGGAATTGTCCGTTTTTACGTTCATAGACGTCTTCAACTGAGAAGAGATTGTCACTATCTGCAATCATTGTGGCTTCAAGTTGCCTTGAAATGTCTCGTCGAAAAGGATCTACCAAATCTGAAATAGATTTGCCAATCAGCTCATCAGGATCATCATATTTCAACATTTCTACCAGCCGTCTGTTGACGAAAACAATCTTTTCATCGACGTGGATCGCAATCCCCTCCCGAGCCAGATCAATGACCCGATGATAATTCTCTTCACCTTCGGTAAGATTGGATTTCTTCTGGGAGCCTAGCACATTGATAATAGCATTCCTCATGAGTAAAATATAATTATGTTAGCATAAAAGATAAGGTGACTGACACCAAGGAAAAAGGAAGAAGACAAGGGGCAGGTAAATGATCGAAAAGGATTTCAAAAGAAACACACAAGTCTGATTTCGGCGTCAATTTTTTCATTATGGCAGACCCATATCCGATTATATTGAAAATAATAATATGACTATCCAAATCTTAGCTACAAAACTCTATGTTCCCCAACCGCGCAGTAAGAGAGTCTTGCGCTCTAATCTCATAGAGCGATTGAATCATGGACGGCATCGTAAACTGACGCTGATTTCCGCTCCTGCTGGATTTGGAAAAACAAGCCTGCTTAGTGAATGGATTGATCAAAATGAATTTCAGACCGCCTGGATCTCGCTTGATGAAGGTGATGGCGAGCCTGTACATTTTCTGAGCTACCTGATTTCTGCTCTGCAAAAAATTAATCCTGACCTAGGGAGTTCTGTATATGCAATATTACAGGCACCCCAACCTCCCCCTATAAAAACCTTAATGACTAGCCTGATCAATGATATCACAACTTTATCAGGAGAATCTATACTTGTCCTGGATGATTATCATCTGGTTGATGTACCCGCTATCCATGAAATATTGTCATTTTTGATTGATCACCTGCCACCCCAATTGCATCTGGTTATTACTACCCGAGCTGACCCATCTCTCCCCATAGCTCGTCTGCGCGGAATGGATCAGCTAAGCGAGTTTCGAGCCTCTGATTTGAGTTTTAGCATTGAGGAAACCGATGCGTTTTTTAATGAAGTGATGGGTTTAAGTCTTACCGAAGCGGATATCAATTCCCTTGATGCCCGAACCGAAGGTTGGGTAGCTGGACTTCAATTGGCGGCTTTATCAATGAAAGATCGAGAAGATGTCTCTGCTTACATAAACTCATTCCAGGGAACAGATCGACATATTGTTGATTATTTAGCTGAGGAAGTTTTGCATCGCCAGCCAAAACACATTCAGGAGTTTCTGATAAAAACATCCATTCTTACAAGACTATCAGAGCCGCTGTGCGATTTTGTGACAGGTAAAAAAGGCTCTCAGCAAATTTTGAGCGGTCTGGAAAACAAGGGGCTCTTCATTGTGCCTCTGGACGATCATAGGCATTGGTTTCGTTACCTTCATCTCTTCGCTGACCTACTTACGCACCGATTGGAGAAAAATAGCGATATACTAGATCCTATTGAAACCTATCATATCCGAGCAAGCCAGTGGTATGAGGAAAATGATTTTGAGATAGAAGCATTACGACATGCTGTTATCGCAAAGGATTTTGATCGAGTAGAACGTTTGATCAATTGCAGTGATTCACCACTGTATCTCCGTGGTGAGGCAGCTGTGATTGTAAAATTGCTGGATTCAATTCCTGCCACTCTACGAGACGCCAGACCCCAGCTTTGGGTTCTTTATGCCTGGGCGTCAATGTTTTCTGGAATGAATAGCACAATTGAGGAAAAACTTGTGTTTGCAGAGAATGCGATCCAAGCCATGGGCGATCGGGAATCCTATCGAGATCTCGAAGGTCAAATCGCTTCCATGCGCGGTCTGATGGGCATCACCGCTCACGACCCTGAAAGCATCATCTCACATTCAAACCGTGCCCTGGAGCTGTTGGATCCTGATAACATCTCTGTACGTACAGCTACCAATTTCGGCTTGGGATATGCCCATCAGCTCAATGGGGACCTTGAGGATGCAAAGCAATCCCACAAGAAGGTACTAAAGCTGGGGGTTTCAAACGACAATACGATTTATTCTGTTGGGGCAGCCATCAGTTTGGGACAAATTTCTGAAACAGAGAATGAGCTGAAACAGGGATATGATCATTACCAAAACGCGCTCCACCTAGCCGGTGATACCCCTCAGCTCATGGCTGGTGAAGCACATTTAGGTCTTGCCAGGATTCACTATGAATGGGATGAAGTGAATATCGCTGGCGATCATGGCCAGAAATGCTTCGAGTTTGTCCAGCAAATTGATACTGGAGATACCTTCTGTAATCATGCGCTTCTTCTATCTCGCATCAAGCTCGCAGAAGGGGATACTAAAAGCGCCCTTTCCAATTTACAGAAAGCAGACAAGTATGCGGATCAACATGGCTATTTGCATATGATTCCTGCGCTGACTGGAGCCCGTATTCTGGTACTTCTCCATTTGGGAAAGCTGGATGAAGCCGAACATCTCGCCCAGAAACCCGAACTGAGCATGAGTTTGGTTCGTGTACTTTTAGCTCAGGGCGAACCACAAAAAGCTTTTGAGTTATTAGCTCCCCTCCATGACCGACTCGCAGACAATTCATCAAATCGCGAATTACTCAGGCTGCTGGTTTTGTTGACCCTTGTCCACCACGGGTCAGGCAACGAGAAATTGACATCAGAGACCCTGCATCAGGCTCTAGTACTGGCTGAGAAAAGTGGAAATATCCGTGTATTTCTGGATGAGGGTCAACCACTCAAGAAAATATTGGAGGAGCAGGTCGAGAAGGATTCTGATGTTTCGCAAACATATATGAGAAAACTTCTCACAGCATTCAATCTTAAGAAGGTGTTGGTGAAAGAGAACAGTTTACCTGAACAACTGAGTCAACGTGAGTTGGAAGTTCTAGAATACATTGCTGCTGGTTTATCGAACCAGAAAATATCCGAAGTCCTGTTCATCTCAATGAATACTATCAAAACCCATATCCGCAATATCTACTCAAAGCTGGATGCCAACAGCCGAACCAAAGCTGTGGCCAAAGCTCAGGAGTTGGGACTTTTATAACGAAAACCCGATCTTCCTGCTCTAGTTAGTCATATTCAGCTCGTTCTATCACCCCATAATTGGACTCACTAGCCCCTAGGGTGATCCGTAAAACCCTTACCACACCCCAAATTCTCCATTTTTAGCCAAAATCACCCCTGAAAATCACCCTTTCAGGCGATTGCCGGATTTGGCCAAGCACCTAAACTGTGGCATGAAAAGTATTCACAATGAAGTGGATCAATTAGAACCGAAACGGAGATTATAGTGAGCGTTGGAGAAATGAATCAGGGACAGAAGTGGTACGGACCTGCCAGCTATCGAATCAAGATCAAAGGGAGTCTGAGTAATCAATTTTCCAACAGGTTTGATGGATTGGAAACTCACTTCGAAAATGGTTTTACGACAATCGAAGGTGATGTAGTCGATCAGGCTGCCTTGCATGGAATACTCAATCAAATTAGAAACCTGGGATTGCAGTTGATCTCGCTGGAGCGTGTAGATCCCAATTCAATTAAACAGGAGAACCAAAAATGAAATCAAATAAATTAGCCGCCAGATATTTCGGAATATTTTTTATCCTGGCATTCATTACTTACGGTACGGGAAGTGGAATTGTTGCATCTATAGCGAACGAGGCAGATAGTCTCGCAAATATTTATGCGAATAAAGCAAGTATAGTCATTGGCGTAATCCTGATGGCACTGCTGCATTCATTCGTGAATATCGGAGTACTCGTCATTATGTTTCCCATAGTCAAGCCAACCAACGAAAGATTTACCTATGCCTATCTCAGTGCTGGAATATCTGCAACTGTTGTGCTTATAGGCGGCACTATATTCACGCTCTTACTTTTACCTCTCAGTGATGCATACATGGAGGCTGGTTCCTCAGCAGGTTCTCATTTCGAAACGCTGAGACTGCTCTGTGTGCAGGGTGGCTTTTATGCATACCAGTTGGGTATGGCTATCTGGGGTATCGGAGGATTATTCCTTACGGCACTCCTTTATCAATCCAGACTTGTCCCCCGTTTTATTTCTGTTTGGGGTTTCATTGGTTACATCATATTTATGGCCGGTACTATCCTTGAACTGTTCGGCTATGGATATGGTGTTCAATTGGCCCTCCCCGGTGGACTGTTCGAGATATTTTTGAGTTTCTGGCTGATAGCCAAAGGATTCAACCCACCTGACGTCATAACTGAAGTTATCAAGTAATCAATCAATCTATTATTAAGAAAAGAGATCATTATGAAAGCAATTAAATATACAAGTTACGGATCCCCAGAAGTGCTCAAACTCGTTGAGTTAGAGAAACCGGTAGCCGGTGATAATGAAATTCTAATTAGAATTCATGCTACTACGGTCACAGCCACAGAGGCTACCTTTCGAAAGGGTGAGCCATATTTCTCCCGCTTATTTACGGGACTCACCAAACCTAAATTTACTACTCTTGGAGAGGAACTCTCTGGAGAAGTTGTAGCCCTTGGCAAAGATGTTACTCGCTTCAAGTTGGGGGATGAGGTATTTGGGACAGCAGGTCCACAATTTGGTGCCAATGCTGAACATCTCACCTCACCTGAAGATGGTGTTCTAGTTATCAAGCCATCCAACCTGAATCATGAGGAAGCCGCTGCCAGTGTAGATGGCTTTTTAACAGCTCTGCCATTTTTAAGGGATACTGGCAACATCCAAAAAGGACAAAAGGTTTTGATATATGGGGCTTCTGGTAGTATCGGTTCAGCCGCGGTCCAGGTTGCCAATTACTATGGCGCCGAAGTAACTGCCGTTTGCAGTACAGCAAATGTGGAATGGGTCAAGTCTCTTGGTGCAAAGCACGTCATAGATTATACCCGTCAGGATTTTAGCAAATCAGGAATGACCTACGACATTATTTTTGATGCGGTTGGCAAAATTTCCTTCCCGCAGAGCAAAAGGTCACTGACCCCACAGGGCATCTTTCTGGAGGCAGGTTTTTCAATGGGGTTCCTTTCGCAGGCACTTCTCACATCAATGGGATCTGGGAAAAAAGCCCGGACTGCTGCTACAGGCTTAAGAAAACCCGAGGAAAGAACGCAGGATTTGGAGCTTCTAAAAGACCTTATTCAATCTGGACAGATCAAACCAGTTGTTGACAGAATCTATCCTCTGGAGCAGATTGCCGAAGCTCACAGATATGTCGAGCTGGGTCATAAAAAGGGCAATGTAGCAATAACCGTAAGAGGAAAAGCATCATGAAAGCAATCGAAGTTAACAATAAGTCTATCCAGAGGATGGCAAAAATAGCCGCCGGGTTGTATCTACTCATTACTGTATTAGCCATCTACACACATTTTTATGTGCCAGGGGAATTGATTGTGGCGGGTGACGCTACCATAACTTCAAATAACATTGCTGCGAACCAGGGTCTCTTTCGAGGAGGTATATTCAGTGAATTGATCATCTTGTTGAGTGAAGTGGTGCTGACCCTGATCCTTTATGTCATATTCAAACCGGTAAGCAACACTCTCTCTTTGATTGCAGCCGTCTCCAGGTTAGCAATGACCACTATTCATGGATTTAATGTGCTGAACAATATTTTCGTTTTAGTCCTTTTAAGTGGTGCTGGATACTTGTCAGCATTTGAACAAAATGAATTGAATGCTCTTGTGATGTTTTTTCTGGAGGGGTATACCTACGGATTTGGTCTTGGAATTGTTTTTCTTGGACTGCATGCCATCCTGCTTGGTTATTTGATCTATGTATCTGGTTACTTTCCAAAATTTCTTGGCGTTTTGTTTGTATTCGCATCTTTAGGTTATTTCATAGACAGTTTCTCACAACTTCTCCTGCCCAGGTATGTTCCTGGTCAGGCCTTCATCGCAATCCCTATTGCCTTGGCAGAAATTGCATTCCCCTTATGGCTTTTATTTAAAGGTGTAAACCTCGGACAAAAGGGTAATGAAGAGAAAATTTGATCAAAGCACCATAATTTCGAGAGATAATACCCCTACTTGAAGTTAATACCTTCGTTGTCTTTGCTATCATCTAGACCATGTATGGGGATAGCATTGCAACAGTGATATTTTTTCCCAATGTGAGAATGTGTTATCCGATTGGAGTAAGGTGAGCGGGTGAGGAGAATCGAACTCCCCCCATCAGCTTGGGAAGCTGAGGCACTACCACTATGCGACACCCGCATTTGAAAATCTCGATCGAAATTAAAAGAATTTACCAGGACATCGCAAGGCAAATACGGAGCGGGTTTGATTTACCACGATTATCCTGGAATTTCCACTATCCAATCCTGGATGAGGAGTGCAAATAACGGCGCTTGAGAGTTCTCCCTTATTTTTAACTCAATAATTTAGAGGAACGCTTATTTTTTTTCATCAGCTTGAATACACCTGAATTCGCTAAATCTTTGATACACAAGGGCTCACTCTCAGATACAAGATGTAGCGCTTGAGATATGAATGCCTCAACATTTTGTAGTTTTATGTAAATTGATTCTTGCCATAATTTGTCTCCCCGCTATATTCGTCACGCTGGGTAATTGTGACCCGAATCACGTGCAGGACACCATACTAACCAGTCAGCCAACAATTGGGTAAAGAACTTCTCGCTGTCATTTTTCCGCTATTTTTGATTGAGGAGTTAAGCCGTTAACGTAGAGACAAATCGCTGAGGAGCCAATCTACATGTCTGAAACCATCCAATTCCCATTTGAGTCGAACGAAAACGATCTCGGCAAACCCTCTCTGCAAAATGCGGAACTGCAGATTGAAGCCATCGTTAATCCAGATACCGTCCGAAGTGGATCCGATATTGAAACCTATTATGGTCTAGATGAACTGGGAAAAAGTGTATTACAGAATAAATATTTAGCTCCAGAAGAAAAATCTCCCGAAGATTTATGGCATAGATTAGCTAAAGCAATGGCAGGCTTAGAGGATAAACCAGAAGTCTGGGAAGATCGCTTTTATACCATCCTCCATGATTTTCGTTTTGTACCTGGTGGACGCATCATGCATGGTGCCGGTCGTGAGGATATCAAGACAACGCTAAATAACTGTTATGTTGTTGGGATTAAAAAAGACTCCATCAACGCCATCTATGATACCATTATTCAAGAAGCCAAAACCTACAAGTATGGTGGAGGTTGCGGACATGACCTCTCCGTATTGCGTCCAAAGGGCTCATCCATTGATGGAACCGGTGGCGAGTCGTGTGGTCCAGTTGGCTTTATGAACCTGTTCAGCGAAAATACCAACACCATTGCACAACACGGACGTCGTGGCGCCAACATGCAGACCCTCCGCGTTGATCATCCAGACATTGCCGAATTTGTTGATGTTAAATTGGATCTCTCCAAAGTTAAATATTCTAATATTTCTGTGCTCCTCACCCATGAATTCATGGAAGCAGTTGAACTGGATACAGATTTTGAGCTGCGCTGGAATGACAAGGTATACGAGACTATTCGTGCCCGGGAACTCTGGGACAAAATTATCAATGCAGCTCACGCTAGTGCTGAACCAGGGATTATTTTCTGGGACACCATGGTTGACTACCACAATGCTGAATATTGCAGCCCTCTCGTATCAACCAATCCCTGTGGCGAACAACCCCTCCCCGATGGTGGTGCTTGTAACCTGGGTGCTATCAATCTGGCTCGCTTTGTAAATACAGATGGTGACTTCCTCTGGGATGAATTCAATGACACCATTCGCCTCAGCGTACGCTATCTGGACAATGTGATTGATTATAATGTTGATCGTCATGCCCTTGAAGATCAGAAAAAAAACGCTCTGGGTGATAGGCGTGTTGGCCTGGGAATTCTGGGACTGGCAGACATGCTTATGCTCCGCGGTATCAAATATGATACAGATGAAGCTCTGGAAGCTGTTGAAGAAGTCATGGAGATGCTTTCTGGAACTGCCTACAAAACATCCATCGAGTTGGCCAAGGAGAAAGGCTCCTTCCCCAATTATCAATGGAATGGATACAAAAAAAGCAAGTTCATCAAAAATTTACCTGAAGACATTCAGGACGAGATCAAAACCCACGGAATTAGAAATGCCACAATTCTCACCGTTGCGCCCACTGGATCAGGTGCCATAGTTGCTCAGGTGAGTTCTGGTGTAGAACCTATTTTTAACGTCAGCTACAAACGACGTGTGAAAAAGAATAGCGGTTTTGGCGAAGAGTTTGACGAGTTTAAAGTTGTCCACCCCACCATTCTGAAGAAGTATGGCAGCGATGAAAACTTACCTGACTCAGTTATTACTGCTCACGATATTGACCCTTACTTCAGAGTAAAGATGCAAGGCACTATCCAACGCTATATCGATGCTTCGATTAGTTCTACAGTAAATCTGCCAGAAGATGTGGGTGTTGAAACAGTAGCCAATATTTATCAGGCTGCTTACAAGGCAGGTCTCAAAGGTATAACAGTTTATCGTGAGGGTAGCCGTGATGGTATTCTGATTTCGGATAAAAAAGATGAGAAGGTTGCTGATGCCACAGAAGCTGCCCCTGTTTTAGATCCTGAACTGGCTTTGAATCCTCCCGTCTTGAGGCCTCGTCTGCGTCCCAAAGATACCTATGGTGTGACACATCGGATACGCACTGGTGAAGGCACGCTCTATATCACTATCAACCACGACGAGAATGGTTTATGCGAAATTTTCACTACCATCGGTAAGGCTGGTGGTAATGCTGCAGCCCAGGCAGAAGCAATCAGTCGTTTAATCTCACTTTCCCTGAGAAGTGGCATGGATGTCACAGAGATTATCAAGCAACTCAAGGGTATCAGTGGACCGAATCCTGTCTGGGAAAATGGACAATTGATACTCTCCACACCAGATGCAATTGGTAAGGCCCTTGAACAACACATGTCTGAATTCGAAAAGAACCAGGCTAATAGTGAGCAGACTTTTGGAATGGTTGAATCTGATGATGTCGCTGAGGAAGAGCTTGGCGCACACTTCAACATGGTTGAACCCTCAAATGGGAGTGCTTCAAAAACCATGACGACCTGTCCTGAATGTGGATTGACTATTTCCCACGAAGGTGGCTGTCTTTTATGCCACAATTGTGGTTATTCGAAATGTTAATCTAGCACGACATGTATTTAAAAAAGCCTCGGGAGACCGGGGCTTTTTTATTGAACGTTGTTGGACATTGAGGTTAACGCGGAGTCCAGGTTTAATGACAATTAGAGAGGTTTCTACAAGCTCAACCGCCTGATCTCGGACATTGAAGTTCTTAAAGTGTGCTGTTGTGGAATTCTGTTGAGAGGTTTCGAGAGCCTCAGCCTCCAGTTAACGGACATTGAGCCTGTCGAAATGTCCAGTCTAAGCGCCCAGGTCAATCCAATAATCGAAGGGGTGATTCCTAAACCAGGTTAGCTGTCGTTTGGCAAAATTGCGAGTGTTTTGCTGTATGGAATTAATCATTTGAGCTTCATCAATATCATGATTTAAAAAAGCATAGACTTCTTTGTATCCAATAGTCTTCATGGGGTATAGATCAGGTTGATAACCTTTATCCAATAAATTCTGGCACTCTTCAATGAGTCCATCTCTAAGCATCATCAGCACGCGCTGATTAATACGTTCATACAGCAGCTTGCGATCACGATCCAGAACCACGAAAGTACCCTGTTTCTCGAAGGAGTCTGTGCTGTCCGAAAAGACTTTCGAGGGGATCATACCTGAGGATTCATAGATCTCAAACGCACGCATGAGTTTTTTGAAATTGTTAAAATGAAAGGTTCCGGCATAATCAGGATCCAGTTCCATTAATTGATTCCATAAAGCTTCGGCCTCACCAGCATCTACTTTGTCCTGATACTTCTGCCTGATATCTGGGTCTTTATGCTGTTCGTCGAAAAGACCAAAACGGAGGGCGTCCAGATACATACCAGCCCCGCCCACAACCACAGGGAGCTTACCACGTCCTAAAATCTCCTTGATGATTTGCCGGGCTCGTTGATAGAAGTCAGCCGCATTCCAGATGGTATCTGGAGTGAGTTCATTGAGTAAGTGGTGGGGCAAGTTCTTCAGTGTCTCAGCTTCAGGAGTTGCAGTTCCAATATTCATGAACTTATATATCTGACGAGAATCGCCACTGATAACCTCAATATCATATTCAGCAGCAAGAGACAGGACCGTATCTGTTTTGCCCACCCCAGTGGGTCCAGCTAAAATGAGATAATCGCTTTGAGAATCGTCTAGAATTTGATTATGAATTTTAATGGGTTTCATGGCGTATTATTTACTTCGATTCTCAAAGACGAAATACATGTTTGTCATACTTCAACAGGCTCAGCAGGACAACCCTGTAGAATCTATACCAAAATCAATTTAATGGCGCTCAAAGCGCTTATCCAGCTCATCAATACTCAGATTAATGATGATGGGACGTCCATGGGGACAATAAAATGGATTTTCCGTGGCAAAAAGTCGATCCACCAGGACCCTCATCTCCTCTTCTGTGAGAGGATCGCCAGCCTTGACTGCAGCTTTACATGAATAGGAGGCTGCCAGCCGTTTTGAAGGCGAATAATCAAAAACCCGGTTTTCACGGTAGTAATCAATGATTTCCTTCAAAATAGCTCCCTCACTTCCGCCTCGCATACCAGTTGGAACCGCTTCCACCAGAACAGTTTGCGGTCCGAATTCTCGTAGACGAAATCCCAGCGTGTTGAGGGATGGAATAATGTCAACCAGGACAGTGTAGTCATCTGCAGAAAACTCCTGAGTTTCTGGAAAAAGGAGTTGTTGTGATGTTCCTTTATTCTCATCCATATCCCTGAGGGCTTCCTCATAGAGGATCCGCTCATGAGCCACATGCTGATCGATGATGGCAATTCCATTATTGATCTGGCTAAGTATGTATTTATTGTGAACCTGCCAGATAAACCCACCATGTTGTCTCTGGGGTTTCACCTCAACTGTGTCTCGATCTAAAACCTGACTGAATTGTCTGGCTTTTTGAAGGATATCACTCTCTTCCTGGCTACGTGGTTGAGTATCAGAAGGATACTGCCCGCCTGGGGGCACTACAAAGCTGGTTTGAGGTGAATTCGTATCAGTGGGGGCGAAAAGTGGTGGAGGTGGACGATTTTGAAAACCAGGCATAACCTTCAAGGTTTGTCGTAACCCGTTCTCCACCGTTTCCTTGACCACATGATAGACCCGCCACTCATCATTAAACTTTACTTCTGTTTTGGTGGGATGGACATTGACATCAACCTCATTAAGAGGGACAGAAATGTTCAAACTGTAAAAGGGAAATTCACCACGTTGTATAAGTGATTTGTAGGCTTGATAGACCGCATTGTTAATCAACCGATCCGAAATGGGACGGTAATTAATTGAAAGATATTGCTCACCCCTGGCAACACGAACCAGATCCAGGTTGCCGATAAATCCAGTCACCTTGATATTTCCCCGGCTCTCATCGACAGGTATGATTTTATCGCCATACTCACTCCCGAATACAGCTGTCACACGTTCTTCTGGGGAACCTACTCTAAGATCAAATATGACCTTTTTATCTGCAACCAGCTTAAATGCAATCGCGGGATAGATAAGTGCCAAAGGTTTCACTCGATCAATGATGTGATTGAGTTCAGTTCGTTTGGCTTTAAGAAATTTGAGTCGCGCCGGTACATTGAAAAATAAATTCTTTACCGTAATCCGTGTACCAGATTCCCAGGCTATGGGTTGAACCTTACCCGCTTTTCCAGCCTGAACCTCCAACGAAAAGGCACCATCACTTTCTCGCGCTCGAGAAACCAGTTCCATCATGGAAACAGAAGCGATACTGGGTAGGGCTTCGCCTCTAAAACCCATGGTTCTTATTCGAAAGAGATCTTCAATGTCGGCTATTTTGCTGGTAGCATGCCTTTCCAGGGCTAATCCAAGTTCTTCTTTGTCCAGTCCAAGCCCATCATCAATGACCTGGATGAGGTCGCGACCTCCATTATTGATGGTCACTTCGATGCGAGTGGCTTCTGCATCTATGGCATTCTCAACCAGTTCCTTGACAACTGAGGCAGGGCGTTGAACGACCTCGCCAGCAGCGATTTTATTACACAGAATATCAGGAAGAATATGGATTCGGGACATGGAGTTTTTCGACTGAGGTTTTAGGATTTACTGTCTGATTTTAGTTTGGATGTCATGGCCGACAATATCTTCTCAGCCAGGATACTGGAATCTGCTTGAAGTTGGTCCACTTCTTTTTCAAAGGTAGCAACAATTTTTTTATCATCAATTCCAGGAATATTAATGAGCACATTCAGGGCGGCACCTTCTAGTCCAGCGCGTGCCTGAAGCACTGCTACACCAGCATCTGACAAGGAATTCTGATTGCCTATTTCTGCCATTCGTCCTGCCAGTTTCATAATTTCCATTGAATGTCGCATCACCTGCAGTGGTACTTCGGCTGAATAGATGGTTGCTTCCTGGAGTGCCTGAAGACGTGCAGCTTGCTGTTCACTACTCTTTTTGGGCAAACGCATGGCTGCCATGACATTGTTAAATGAACGAGTATCTTCATCTACAAGAAACAGGAATGTGTCTTTCAAGCTCTGAGCTTGATTACTCAGGACTTCAATTTCATCCCAATCATCCTGATAACCTTTCTTACCAAAAGTTAAAACACCCACCATATTGGTGAGTCCTGCAGCCATCGCCGATGCCAGCGCAGAGACAGAGCCACCACCTGGAGCTGGGGAATCTGATGCTAATTCATCCACAAACTCAGTCACACCCATATCGACAAGGTTTTTCTCGTCTTTTGATCCCAGCTGGTATTCAATGATGCGTTCCTGAGGATTGAAGGGTGAGATTTCATTCAGACCCATACTCTGGATGGCAATTCGAATGAGTTCTGCGTTGGAGACTGCGGTACTGGAGTTTTGCTTTTTGAGATAATATTTACCTGCGTCCAGCATGGCTGTGAGTGGGATAAGTCCCACAAGCTCACTTCCTGATACTCTTAGACCTCTCAAATCTGCTTGTTTGACGACTTCATCAAAGGCGATATGAAAAGGCGTGACCTCCATATCCACCAGATTCATGGATATCTGAGCCATATTGTATTCATCAATGTACCAACCCACAGCTTTAACGGCTTTCAAGGTGCCAGGTCGTTTGATCGGCGTCCCATTCTCATCGCGTATAAACTTATTGGTTTTAGGATCTCTGGCGTTTCGTCCTGCTTCTCGAATTTCTAAGGCAATGTCTGTGGCTTTTTTGGTATCACGGGTATTGAGGTTCACATTGTATGCGATAAGGAATTTACGGGCACCCATGACCGTAGCCCCGGATCTGGCATTAAACTCAGCTTTTCCGAAATCAGGTTTCCAGTGGGGATTCTTCAATTTTTCCGAGAGTCCTTCATATTCCCCAGCCCTGATATTGGCAAGATTTTGACGTTCTGGAGTGGCGGCAGAATATTCATATAAATAAACCGGGATATTCAATTCTTCACCGACTCGTTTACCAAGAATACGAGACAGCTCGGCGCATTCTTCCATGGTCATATTGCTGACTGGAATGAATGGGCAAACGTCTGTAGCTCCCATGCGGGCATGAGCCCCCGTGTGATTACTCAGATCAATGAGTTCAGACGCACGTTTGATGCCTTGAAAGGCCGCTTCAACAGCGGCTTCCGGTCCACCTACAAAAGTGACAACAGTACGATTGGTATCTGCACCTGGATCCACATCCAGCAGGGTAACACCTTCAACTTGAGCAATTGATGAGGTGATCTGTTCGATGAGAGCAAGGTCATGACCTTCACTAAAATTTGGTACACATTCAACGATTTTCTGCATCTGTTAAACCCCTAAACTTTGGATAAATAATATAGAAGATATACAATAATTCCGGCCATCACCAATAGACCTAAAAAACTTCGCTTCGGGTAGGCAGAAGTTATGCGTCTGAAATGGATGCGTCTATCATCTGATTCAGTAGATTCAAAACGTCTCAATCGACGGGTTTTAGCATACTTCAGTTCTGGCATCAGATCCCTGCAAATAAGTGGGAAAAAACATTGATAAATGGACCGATAACAACTCCTAAAACATGAAATCCTGTTATCCACCCAAACATGATAATACCAAAAAGAACCATAGGTCCCTTGGATTCAATGAGGTAAAGCGTTGGTGTATACCGGTGGGGAAGCACTCCGGCTAATATTTTTGATCCATCCAGGGGTGGAATAGGCAATAGGTTAAAGAAAGCCAATGCCAGATTGATGTAGAGTGAATATCTCAGCATTTGAAAAAGGATGCCTATGCCTCCATTGGGATCAGAATAGACCAGGTCAGTAACCAGAAATATTCTGATTAGAATTCCTGAGACGAGAGCCAGAGCCACATTCATCAGAGGGCCAGCTGCGGCAATCCACATCATATCCCGTTTGGGGTTGCCCAGATAACGAGGGTCCACGGGGACGGGTTTCGCCCATCCAAAGTGAATCAAGAATATCATGATGGTACCCATGGGGTCCAGGTGAGCTAAGGGATTAAGCGTGAGTCGTCCATGATTTTTTGCTGTGGGGTCGCCAAAGCGATAGGCCACATAACCATGAGCAAACTCATGAAATGTCAGTGCAATAAGGATGGCTGGGACAGCCAGAAGTAGTGAGTAGAGATCCATTTATTTATTGTTTCCTTTTTTCATTATAAGCCTTGTAATATAGACGTAGTACCAGTGATGTGAACAGGATTAGCCACCCATTTGTTCCTTTCAGTGTTGCTTTCGTTATCCTATCATGTCACGAAATTTATGAATGAGGAAATACTATGGATTTTGGTATAAAAAATAAGGTGGCCTTGGTACAGGGCGCTTCATCTGGACTGGGATATGCCGCTGCGCTGGAACTGGCTCGTGAGGGTTGTCAATTGGCTATCTGCTCACGGGATGAAAAGCGAATTCAAGGTGCTGCTGAATCCATCAGAAAAGTCACTGGCGCCACGGTCCAGGGATTTGTGTGTGACCTGGTGGACCCAAAAGCACGACGTAGTATGCTGGATGAGATAGAGGAAAATTGGGGTTCTATCGATATTCTGGTAGCAAATAACGGGGGTCCCTCAGCTGGATTTTATGATAGTCTGAGTGACGAGCAATGGAACAAAGCCTTACAGGGCAACTTGATTGCCATGAAAGATTCAGCTCAGGAAGTCCTGGGGGGCATGCGTGAAAAAGGCTGGGGCAGGATTGTATTTATTACATCAGTCTCAGTAAAGCAGCCTATTGATTCACTGATCCTTTCCAATACAGCCAGAGCTGGACTAACAGGATATGCCAAAACACTCTCAGCTCAAGTTGCAGAATATGGTATTACGGTGAATATGGTGCTGCCTGGTATCCATGACACGGAGCGAGTCAAAGAATTACATAGTGATCTGGCAGACCCGGCCCTCATCGCCAAGGACATTCCTATGAAACGTCTGGGACAACCAGAAGAACTGGCCGCAGTGATTACATTTCTCTCCTCAACCAGAGCCAGCTATCTCACTGGACAATCTATCGTGGTGGATGGTGGACTGGTAAAGGGTCTATTCTAAATTGTCAAATTCTGCTCCAAAAGAACGCTTCTATGCCAGGGGGCTGCATTTTGAATGCACGGGGTGTGGGGCTTGCTGCAAACTGGGAGGTGGCTTTGTCTACCCTACGCTGGAAGATGTAGGCTTTGCAGCTAAACATCTTGATCTGAGTGTCAACAAATTTACATCGACCTATATGGATCTTCATAAAGGCGAGTATGTATTCAAAAATGATGGTGATAATTGCATTTTCTATGGTGAGAAGGGCTGTACCATTTATGAAGCTCGCCCAACTCAGTGTAGGACCTTCCCCTTCTGGCAGGCGAATTTAAAATCGCATTACAGATGGAAGATCATTGAAGAGGAATGTGAAGGCATCGGTCAGGGCCGTTTGTTTGATTTTATTGAAATTGAAGCCATCAAGAATCAAACAAGCCAGACACCAGCTGGTCCCTTGCCTGAGGATGTCATCGAAAAAGTTGTAGAATAAAGATGAGCCACAATGGGCTCATCAGATCTTCTCTATTTCACTAAAACCATTTTAATAGTCGACTGATAGTTCTCCGTTTTAATTTGCCCTATGTAAACACCCGTGGAAACAAGTTCTCCATTCGTACTGGTACCATCCCAGAATAATTTGTGATCTCCTCTGGTCTGATTTTCCAAAGACCAGCCTTTTACCAGGCGACCCCTGATATCGAATATCTCAAACTCAACATCCATAAGCTCAGGCAGTGTGTAGGCGATTGATGTGAGGGGATTAAATGGGTTGGGGAAGTTCTGCTCAAGTGAAAAAGTCAATGGGGTTACGGCTGATGCTTCAATTCCCACCAGATTCGGATCCGTGTGGAACATGACATCATCTATAATCCATTGCATGAAACCCTGAGGGCGATGAGCAATGAACCGGAGACTTATAGCTGTATCTGGAAGATAGCTCGAAAGATCATAGGAAAAGGTATCGGGTAGCATAAACCCAGAGAGAGAATCAATCGTTATATAGTCACTCCCAGTTTTTATCTGGATTAAGCCATATGTGCTCTCACCTCCAAAATTGGTGGCCATGCGCATTTTGAACCAACCCAATTCAAATTGTGAAAAGTCCAACTCTCTGGTCATTTCCATCGTGTCAGCTGTGGCATCAGATGTATTTAGTATGAGCTGAATTGTCTTACCCCAATGGTCTGATCCATTGGAAAAGGTAAATATTTGACCAAACTCGAAGGGAGCCCAGTCAACAATATCATTGACTGAGGGAGCATGATCCCAGTCACCTATAGTTTCGTAATTCCTGGCTACAAAGAACCGCGATTCAGAGTTCCCAAAATTGCCATTCAGGCTAGCATCCTGAGCAGTAACCCAATATTTCAACGTATCTCCCAACTGGGAGACAAAATCTGCCATCCCACCTGCATAGACAGTACTCGGCAACCACTCCACTTCATTTGAATCAATGGCAACCATTGGAGCGGTCATTATATCACTACCACCAATGGTCCAGTTGAGCCAGATGTCATTTATATCTGCTCTCAGGTCATAGACGGTATCAATCATCACCGATTTGTTGAAGGGTAATTGATAATGCACATCGTTGTGCTCCTGGAGTCCGTCAACCACCGGAGGCTCTAGATCTGGTCCAAAAGTGAACAGGTTGCTATTATAGGGTGCTCCAGATGGCCAATGATCTAGATTGCCTGTACCATCACTGTGGACAAGATAATATGTCATGTTTGTCGTATTTGAAACTTGAAGATCAGGTAGTTCAGCCTGCCAAACCGATAATCCCAGGTAAGTCATTGAAATATTGGTCCAGATATCATCGAATTGATAGCTAAAAGTATGACTATCCCATTGGTTTTCCGGATCAAGAATCTCGAATTGGAAGGTAAAGGGCCCCGAACTTTCCGTATTATTCGGGACACTTATTGCTGAAACCAGAACCAGATCATCCAAATTGGTAAACTGAGCGGAGTAAATATTTCTGACAGTTTCAACATCATCAAAAAGTGCTGCTAGAGCAGCCAGTGGATCCATTCCCGGAGAAACAACACATGAAACAGCTAAATGTTGGCTCTCTCCCGGTGCAAGATGAAATGATCCAGTAGATAGGAGGCTCCTCCAATCACCATCACCATATTCAGTTGATGCAAGCCATCCGGTTTCTGTAAATGGGTTTCCAGAAAAAATTAAGGGATCAGGTTCATTGGTGATGGGATTATTTTCATACGCGCCCTCAAAGTTCATCCCATTCATCAGAAGAAAGGCTTCTGTAGCATTTTCCGGATCAGAAAACAAGGCGCTGGCACCATGAAATGCCCTATATGCCGTTGCATTTAGATTTATAAAATCAGGAATAGCTTCACCTGATACCCAGGCAGTATCTCCAACCGAGGGCACGACAGGTCCTTCAAGGATGGAAAAACCGATTGCTGGTGGAAAGAACCCGTAGTCACTATCTGGTAGTTCTCCAACATAATGATAGCTCAGATCGAGATCTGGGGCACAGCCAGGGTAATCATTGTTAGCGCTACCAAGATCAATATCCTGCCATATGCCTAAGAAAACGGAATCAAGTTGATTGGTCCCGGCATTTTTAATATCCCACTCCATAAATAGCGTGTTATCCAGTGGACCTGGCTCCTCAAAGCCATACATGGAGGCGGTAACCTCAATATCCAGGGGTAGAGTGCTCCATAAGTATGCATGTCTAGCTTCCTCACCATCATTAAAAATAGTCCAATAAAAAAGATCTCCTTTTACATCGGGGCTGTCTATAGCTGGATCATAGATTCCGTTTTGATCCGCATCAATCCAGGGTGCCCCCTGATCAACCGGCCAGATATCCCAGTCAGGATTTGCTCGTCCGTCTGCTGTGCGAATTTTGTAAATCCTATGTTCAGATGCGTTTGGGTCTGACCCCCAGGGACCTGGTAGATATTCTGTAGTGAATTCTGCCGCTGCACTACGGATGTCAGTAGCACCATTAACTTCTCCAGCAACAATCCATAAACCAGCTGCATAAACGGGTGTATCACCACTGCCTACAGGCCATTCCATTCCAGGATCACCAGTAGGTACATGAGAAGTTATATGACCCGTATTGCTCCACCAATTGGTTATCTGGTTTCCGTCCCAGAGTTGATACTCCTCAACGGCATAACTGAGGTGGCTTAAAAGAAGTAATCCGATAATAATTTTTGATTTCATGTCCCCTCCAGAATGAAGGGATAACATAAGACATCCCATTTATTTGTCAAATGTCAAATAAGCACGATGGTTCAAGCTTTGCGTGCGACTACAATATCTCTTTTAATGGATTGGTCTACACGGTGGGTAAATTGATCATAGGGGTCAGTGTCCAGGACTTGAAAACCCGTTGAAGTAAGAAGTGCAACGAAGTCTTCACGTGGCCAGACAAATTTGTTCCAGGCTAGCACCAGACTCCCCCCCGTTTTCAATATCTTGTAAAATTCCGGCAAGCATGATTCCATAAGTTCAGCCGGGCTACGGGTGCGCGAGCTGTGCTTTTTGTGGCCTCTATTTCCATGGGCGATACCATAGGGTAAATCACCAACAATGAGATGGAATTTTTCCACTTTGAAGTAACGCCTGGAATGTATGGCATTGCCACCGATGATGGCCAGATGCTTCCTGGAAGTCTCTAATTTGAAGCTTTGCTTGTCAGGAGCATATTCAAATAATTGGATAAAGGCTTCACTGCCAGTGCTACTGGAATACATGGCGTGTTTGCTCAGGGTGTGCTTGTATTTATCCTGCTCCAGAAATTTTTTGAAAAAGATGGTGCTATCATGAACCATTTTGCGTTCCATCTCAATCCCGGTCACATCAAATCCGCGTACGGCTCCTTCAAAGAGAGTGGTTCCCTTTCCAGCGACGGGATCCAGCATCTGAAAGGATTCATCAAACCCAAAATCACTTGAGAGCAAACCTACGTTTACCATCATTCGTGTAAATATTTCATTGGTCTTCCCGGAATACTTGAGCAGCATGGAGATCTTGGGGTCCACATAGCCAGGAGGTGTCAACTCTACAGGGTGGAGAACTGATTCGGGAGTGTCCGCTGACTGTTGATAAAGGGCGAAGATAAAGGAGAGATTTGAAAGCCACTTAAGCTCAGCTTCGCTTAAAACCTGCCCAATGGTAAACGACAGATAATTAATACCTGCAATATCTACAGACTGGATTTCATCACAGGGTTGCTCAAAGCGTTTGGTGGTAAGGGTGAGCTCAGCCAGGGCCAGCTTTTCTGATTCCAGATAGTATACTCTGTTATGACCGGGGTTTCTAAGGAGTAGATATCGGAGCATTTGAAGTTTCAGAAACTTTTTAAATTACGCTTCGGTTTGCTTAAATAATTCGGCATATCGACGTACCGGCTGTTCAAGCTCATGCATGCCGAAATGGCGACTGAGCCTGGCTACCTCGCGACCATCCGCCATAAGCAGAAGAGTCGGAACAGCAAAGATGAGCCGCTGTCCAGCTATTTCCATGGATTCTTCAGTATTCACATACTGAAAATACCAGGGAGGTACTTCCTTCAAGAGAGCTTCTACTCTTGGCTTGAGCACTTTGCACACGTTACAGGTAGGTGTGGAAAAATAAAGCAAGATAAGGGGATGCTCATCTAAAACTGTCTTGAGTTCAGCAGGTGTCATTTGATCTTGGTGTTAGCGGATTTCCAGTAATTCGACATCGAATATAAGGGTCGCATTTGGCGGGATAACGCCACCAGCACCTTGGGCGCCATATCCCAAATCAGAGGGAATGATCAAACGCCTTTTTCCACCAACCTTCATGGTCATAACCCCTTCATCCCAGCCCTGGATGACTCTGCCAACGCCAATAGTGAAGCTGAAGGGTTTATTCCTATCTACTGAACTGTCGAATTTTGTTCCATCCTCCAGGGTGCCAGTATAATGGACCACAACGCCCTGCCCACTCAATGGGGATTTACCTGAACCAACTTCCTCATCGACATATTTTAAACCACTTGGAGTGGTGATTTCTTCACTCATAATAATTTCCTTTTTTTTGTGACCAGAATTTAGAGATGGATCAGATTAAATCGTTACAACTTCTTTGTAAAGTTTAAGATCAAATGAAAAGGTGCTGCCAATGTCCAGGCGACTCTTGACTTCCAGTGTGGAATTGTGCAGCTTGAGAATATGCTGACAGATATGTAAACCCAGACCGGTACCCTTGACCGTTTTTTCTAACTGCTGCTTGGAACGATAAAAGCTTTCAAAAATCTTACCGATATCATCTTCAGCAATTCCAACGCCAGTATCCTCTATACGAAATGAGAGGATTTCGTTTGATTTAACTTCAGTTGTGATACGAATTGAACCACCTGGAGACGAAAATTTAATAGCATTGCTTAACAGATTTCGGATGACCTGACGAATTCGAAGCGGATCGGCATTCACGGTTTGAATGGATTCAGGGAAGTCTCGCTCAACGGTAATCTTTGATTGTTCAAGGAGCAAGGCATAGCTCTGAAGTACATCTTCGACCAGTTCAACCATGGGGAAAGGTTCTGCGTTGATTCGCATCTGACCCGTTTCAAGTATGGCAACATCAAACATATCATCTATCAGGGCACTCATATGTCGAACCTGTGAATAAACAGCGCTCAATTTCATACTGAGATCTGCTTCACTCATCTTTTCCCGGTGTTCAACCAGGGTTTCAATGTTACCCTGCATGACCGTGAGTGGTGTTTGAAGTTCGTGACTGACAGAAGCTAATAATTCTGTTCTCATCTTCTCTTTGCGACCTAATTCACCAAACATAGCATCGATACGTTCCATCATATCACCTACATGCATAGCGACATGACCAATTTCGTCACTGGCTTCATCATTGAGAACAAAACGACTATCCCCAGCTCGATAATTTTGGACTGCTTGTGCAACATTTTGAACACGCCGGGTTAGAAAATACCAGAATATGATACCTGCAAAACCAGCGATAATGATACTAAATAATATGGTCCGTGTGAGTATGACCCCATACTCTTCCCACCAGCTCACAACCACATCTTCCCCACCCTCAACCATGGTCACAAGGACATAGGCATATGGATCCGTCGGGGAGCCGAGAGCTGCGGCCGAAAATACAAAATCAAGATCTGTGGCAGTGGGGATTGCTATTTCAATGGGGTAATCGCTGGTATCGGCTTGAATAAATGAATCGATTACATCAATTGAGACATGGCTGTTGATGAGTTGTGAGGGTACATAGCTTCCATGTTCCTGAATCTCCCCATCAGGAGCAACTAGAAATAATTCCATCCCCGGATAGTACTGGGAAAGTGAATCAAAAAAAACCGACATGTCATTAATGTCGGTTTCAGGATTTTCTATTTCTTCGGTGATTTCCAGAGCTGTAGTGCGGTAGGCTGTCTGAATATCAATTTCCAGGTCATTCATAATATCAGCCTGGTTCCACAGGACCAATAGCACGCCATTCAGAATAAAAAAGGCTATAAGCGCTATGGAGACCTTAAAGGTCAGGGTGCGATATAGCGGGATATGGCTGATTTGGACCATGGAGTCCTATTACACACCTATCTCATCAGAAAATTTATAGCCTACTCCCCAAACTGTGAGTACATATTCTGGATTGTTGGGATTTTTTTCAATTTTGGAGCGGAGACGATTGACATGAGTGTTCACCGTATTCTCGTAGCCCTCAAAAGAATAATCCCAGACGATATCTAATAGCTGTTTACGACTATACACACGTCCTGGTTGACGAATTAGCAGGGTAAGCAGGTTGAACTCTGTGGCAGTTAGGGGTATCTCCTGGCCACGAATGGAGACGGCCCGTTTTTCCAGGTCGATTTCCAGTTCTCCCTTACTAATCTTACGCTCACTACCCTCTTCAGCCATCACATTGGAGGCAGCGCGCCGCATGACAGCATTTATTCTGGCAACCAATTCCTTGATGCTGAAGGGCTTGGTGATATAATCATCACAGCCTGCTTCAAGAGCAGCTACCTTATCCAGCTCATCATGACGTGCCGTGAGCATAATGACAGGCGTATGCACATTGTCCTCATGCAAAGCTCTCACAACTTCAATACCTGATATTTCCGGGAGCATCCAATCCATAAGAATGAGACCATAGTCTCCCTGACGTGCTTTTTCAAGACCACTGTCTCCATCTTTTGAGATAGTGAGCTCAAACCCCTCATAGCGCAGACCTTCCTTTAAAAGGCTGATGATTTCAACATCATCTTCAACGAGCAAAAGGTTCTTATTCATGAGCAATCCTCTGATCTTCTATTGAGCTTAGCGCAGATAGGTCAGCTTAACCATTTGATTGGCATCAGCGATGGTGATTTTGGCAAAATATATGCCAGAACTGACCAATCGATTGTGCTGATCCTCGCCATTCCAGGTGAAGACATGGCGACCAGCTTGAAGCTGACTTGTTGAGTAATTCACTTCCTGTCCCAGAGCATTGTAGATGTGTATTGACACCTCTTCGGCTACAGGAAGATTATAGCTGATATTTACAGTTGGATTAAATGGGTTGGGATAAACCGAAGTAATCTCAAAACTTTCAGGAATTATAGTAGTACCTGATTTCATCATCACACCGGCAGCAGTAGCTACCTGTTGATTAGAAATTTCAAACTGAGTATCCTGAGTCCTTAAAATCTCCAGTTCAAGAGGTGCCTCTCCAGTCCAATAGCCCAGCACTTTGAGACCTTCATCCGATTCCCTTGATGCAATAGTCAATCCAGGATAATTCAAGATACTTGGCGGTGTGGTGGATTTCAGAGTGAAGCTAAAAGCATCAGCAGGTTCTGAGGCGCGAAGAATAAGACGACCATCCTCGAGGATGAAATCAGCCCTGGCTTCATTCTGGCTTACACGAGGCAAGCCCATGCCCAGGATTTCATCCACTAACAGGACCACATCACTAATGGTTATCATAGAATCCAGGGATTTATCAGCAGCCCAGAATTCGCACTCACCAAATTCAATATCATCTAACATGAAATTGACCAGAACAATCAGATCCTGTACACTACGATACCCATCATTATTGATATCTCCTCTGCCCCAACCTGGACATGGCAGAATCGCATCAGTCCGAGTGGTAAAGAAAAGTGCTGACCCATCTGTCAATACGTTTGCAGTCTCAGCCCACATGTTGTTAAAGGTGTACTGTATCCCGACTTGACCGGTATGATCTTCAAGACCGATTGTAGAGTACTGTCCGTGTATGGAAGCGCCAGAACCGTTATTATTATTATTGAACGTATGATACTGAATTTTAATATCACCATTACCATCAGTGCTGCCCCAATAATCGGCATCATACAGAATGACCTGAAATTTTTCAAGATCACCGCTATAAGCATTTTCCATATTATGATACTCAATAATGAAAGTATGATCGGCCATATTGGAATATGTATATACATCACCGCTGCCCATTACCAAATCATCCCAGAAGGCTGCTATCATAGGGCTAGGACCAAGCGGACCAGGAACAGGGTAATTCCGAAATAGTGCAGATTGTTTCGCACCCAGGGCAATATAGCCATTTGAGCAAATGGAGATCTGGTTGTAATCCTCTCCATAAAAGCCAAAATCAAAGGGCAGATTCACAGTGACAATGTCTTCCTGATTTTCGGCATTATCGCTCAGAGGCACCAGGGTTCCAGTATATGATCCCATTCCGGGGACAATCTCAATCCAATTATACACTGGGCCGAGTGCATAGGCCAGATCCTGGTTGTCATAGCAAAAATAGCCACCTGCATCGGGGCCAGTCGGATCACCCATGCCAGGGTTTCCAATGGGCAGAAGGAGTGATACCAGCTCTACGAATCCGTTGTCATCAGTAAATTCTACCTGGAGAGGGATTTGAGTACCCACAGTTAGCTGGGTATTAAGATTAATTTCAAAACTTGAACTACTATTACTGGTAGAAGCGTCTGGCTCAGCATCCGAAAAGACAGCCACTGAATCGAGTATTTCAATATTGGGGTCATTGCTACGCAGGGTTGCAGTTAAATTGCTACTTCCCAGGCTGCCAATATTTTCCGCGTGAAGCACCAGATTTGTTACCTCACCGGGATCGAAGGAATACGGTGGAAAGCCTGGCTCGGTCAGTGAACTCACCTGAAAATACGGTGCATATACATCAAATCGTCGATGGTCCCGATATGTCCCTGCGTCCGAGCTGATATCGATGACAACATCATAGGTTGCAATGCCTGGATAATTTGTTGGTATATTGAAAGTCAGGTTATTCAATAGAACCGAAGCATCAGCATCCATTGAGGGATTCGAATATTGAGACGGTGCTGTATTTTCACCAGTAACTGTGACATTCACATTGGTGACTGTTACATCAGAGTGATTTGAAAAGGTTAGCTCAAACTGAGCTGTTTCACCTGGATTAAAAAAGCCATCACTATTACCAACAGTTTCGGTTAGGCTACTCGTATCGATGAGTACCGCGAAGTTATCATTAGCAACTGTTATGTCCATTTGACTTGGCTTAAAATTATGCTTGGTCACAGTCAAGGTCAAATCACTGGGTAAGTCAGCCGGCAATTCCAACACGACCAAGCCATCGGCATCTGAATATCCAGAGACCAAAACATCTGGGGCAGTGAGGCTCACCCAGACTCCCTGGAGGGGATTATCATTAATGTCCAAAACTGATGTTTCAAGATAAAGGGCATCTGTGGGGATTTGATCTGGAGCTTCTACAAACAATTGCTGGGGAACGCCTGTCCATAACTCGGTAACAGCATCTCCCATAAGATTATTCCAATGTGTAAAATTTTGCACATAGCTGTCCGAACCGGTAGGATAGGTTGCATTTAAATTCAATCTGCCTCGCTCGAGGGCTGCCCCAGCGTAGAATAACTTATCGCTAAAGATTCCATGGTAAATGCCACCATTAACACAATTATTAAATCCGGTATGGGTTGAAGAGGTCGCCGTACCCACAGCAGCGATAGCTCCTTTGGGAACAGAAAAAGATCCTGCCTTCAAAAAAGCTTCGGATCTACAATCGTCCCAACTGCTATCAAAACCACCGGTGCCACAGGTTAAAATGGTGACAAATGGAAGTTTCCAACCATTTGAAAGATTATCAGTATCGTCATTGTCCCAACCACTCATGTTCAAATATCCACGATAGTTAAAGAAGGATACTCCGGAATTGATACCGTTGCTGATAGAATTTACAAATGAACCTGAATAGGCCTGTATGTTGTTCTCGAACCCATTCTGCATGGATAGTTCATCGATATAGCGATTTACCATCTGGGTTGAGAGCCCCGAATGAGAGGCATCTCCCACCAATAGGGCTCGGTTATACCATGAGGCGTCCAACATGAGGGGGTTCTTCTCATAGTTCAAAAGTTTTCCGATAATCGTTGATAGCTCGGCACTGGTCTGAGCCGAGATTCTTCCAACGAATGCATCTGAGACATAATCAGATCCTGCCAGGTGCACATAGCCAACATCACCTGGGCCCCCACTATGTTGATAAGTCGGCAGACCATATGACCCAGTCACAACATCACCAACGAGGGTGACAAATTCCGGTGGGTTTTCCCAGGTATCATAGGCACTCTGGATGTAATCATGAATGTCAGTGGTCGTGGCTCCTCCGGTCTGAAAAGTACTGGCAACATGAACTTCAAACCCTTTTTCGCGTCGCCACCTCAGTAGAGGTTGGAGCAATGACAAAACAGTTGAGTTTGAATTATAAACATACAGTATGGATGGGGTTTGATAATTCTGCGTTATTACCAGGGTTGAATTGAGTACCAAAGAATTATAAATAGGTTCAAAAAATCTTGAGATGGGTCTCTCTGGGGGAAGCAACTCTTCGTCATGTTGTAATTCTACTTCGAGACCTTCATAAATTCTGAGTTCCTTTGTTACTGGATTGTACTGAAAGGGGCTCACTTCTACCGTCACCAAGGTTAAATCACGAAGTTGGAAACGTTCATGAACTATCACAGGTGACTCTGGGAACCAGGCATTGTTCCCGTAAATTTCTTGATTAATCTCGAATTCGCCACTGCGGCCAACGGTTTCAAACTGTACTGGCTGAAAAGGTGCTATCTCGATATTAGTTTCTGTTCTAAAGTTTGTATATGAAAAATTTGCACTTAGTTCACCTGAGGGAGGAACCGCAAGAAAGGTTGATGTGGTGGGAAGATCGGGCGCACCAATGATGCGAAATTGTCCGTCCAGATCTGTTTCCAAATAATCATATTCTCCCTGAGAAAAGCTAATACGGCCAATACTATAATTTGGTGTTGCAGCCTGAAGTACAGAATGGTTGGCATCAAATGATTTCAGATTCAAATGTGAGTGCTCAGAGACTGGTTTGCTGGCGGCGAATAGACCACCGATAATTCCAAATGTGATAATTATACTCAGGATTTTCTTGTACATGTGTTACCTTTCTATACTTTCCTCAATTCAAACAATATACAAGATCGACCCACCTGCTGGTATGCAAGCAATCTAACAATTTGATAAATGCCACAGACTGAGGATTGATCCTGATTCATAGCTCTTTTCGATGGGATTCACCAGCGAGATGGTTTTAAGACATCTGGGAACAGGTAAACCAACTGGGAGGAAGTCTTTTGTTTAGGCCGTTATAAAGACAAAACAGCCCCAATATTTGGGGCTGTTTTATTGTTAAAACGTTAAGTCTGCACACTGTTAGGCAGGGCTTATTTCAGCAGCGTGACCTTCTGAATATGCTGTGAACCAGCACTTTCAATTCTCACAAGATAAACCCCAGATGAAAACGATTCAGTCCTGAGGGCATATCGATGAGAGCCAGCATTCAAGAATGACATCTCCTGACCAAACATTTTTCGACCTAATAAATCATAAACTTCCAGAGTTACATCGGCGCTCTGAAGCAGTGAGAAAGGGATTGTTGTCGACCGGTTAAATGGATTAGGGTATGCTGGTCCCACTTCAAATCGAGTTGGTTTTTGACTTTCACTCTCAACTGAAGCCCAGAACAAATCAGGTGGGTTCGTGGTAAAGCGAATAATGCGACCTGCCTCTAGAACTGATGCTCCCGGGGCATAGTTTCTGGCATATACATACATGAGACCATCGTTTTGATCAGGGGATTCTATACCAACTGTGCTAAAATTGTTGATTTGATCCACATCGTTCACTTCATAGTACTGAAATTCGATGACACCATTTCCATCATCTGCCACCAGGGTGCCAGCGGGATCATGCAAAATGAGTTGGAAAGTTTCAAGAAAACTCCTATCACCAAATCCATTCCAGACCTCATGCCATTCAATGATAAATTGCTGATTAGCTTGATCATGGAAGGTATACAGGTCGATTGGTCGCCCGACCTCCTGGCCCTCAACCAGCGTATCATTATCCAAATCATCCCAGAAAGGTGCCATCATGGCATCAGGTCCCAGGGGCATGGGTATGGACCAGTTGCGGAAATAATTTATATAGTCCTCCCCAAAGGCTGCCCATCCATTGGAGTTAATGGTGAGAATATCATAGTCTGTGTCATAATACTTGAAAGTAAATGGAAGCGTCACAAATTCATGATCATCATCACCAAGAGAATAATGCTGAGCACCACTTTCACTAGAAAGATCAGTCCAACTGTAGGTAGGAAGTTCATCATATTCACTGTCAGTATTATCATAGGCCCAATAGCCATCATTTTGGTTGGGTGGCGTAGGATCGCTGGTGCTTTCTGAGCCGATGATCACCATAAACTGTTTGTGATAAAATGGATCAATCTGTCCATCCAGGCGGAAATCAAAGCCCAACGGCAAACGACTTCCATGGGCTACCTCATCTAAGGAGCCAGTGAAACTGTTATCAGAGAAAGTCAAACCACCTTCGCTATCAACCAACGCTGTACCAGTAACATCATCAAGTGTAGCGAATTCTGCAGCACTGGTCATGGTGACATGCAGAGTTGATCCAGCAGCCTCCAAGCCCTGAAAGCTACCACTTAAGTTTAAGCTGAATATTGCACCTGGAAGTGGTCGTATATGACCATCGAAACTGATGGACAGATCAGGGGCGACAACACTCACGGGAATAGCCAGAGGCGAAGTAACGCCAGCAATTTCCACATCAATGGATATCTCCCGATCATTAAGCTGGATCAGGGGTGCTATGGTTGCAGCTGTACTTATGGTGCCACCTGATGGGATAGAATGAACTCCCAGTATAGCTGAATAGGCTCCGTCAGGAGAGCTAAGATTAAGAGAAACGGAGACTGACTCCGTTCCATAGTTATGGAACTGCGGTGTCCATTGGGTCATGCCAACATGAACATATTCCAGCATTCCAGCAAAGGCAACACCACTTCCTGTAACGGGTATTACCTCGACTGTAACGGGCGTGTGCCCAGGACTGTTCAATGTAATTTCGAGGGGCTCTGAAGGATGATCAGGATCATAAAATGAGCTCCCGTCGAAACGATATATTTTGATATTCCCATCTGTCCATCTACCTGAACCAATGAGTGCATTATTCTGTCTTAAAGCGAAAACACCTTCCTGCAAATCAGATCGGTTTAAGGTGATGAGTCCATCATCCCAACATACTTCTCCAAAATCTGTGGCATCAAGGGTGATGGGTTCGGGGTTCAGTAACCAGACCGGTAAACTTGGATCTCCCATGACATTGTAGGTGTGGTAATAAAATTCAGCCATGTCTCCTGGTTCTAATTCATTGACAAATTCGTCAAGAAAACCAAATTTTGAGGCAACCAGGGCTGGTCCCAGCTCATCTGCGCGCCCATCCATGAGGGCATCCCATAATTTTGAATTCAAGGCATTGTTAAATTTCGTACGTGTATGCAGATCTGAAGGCGCCACCACAGCCACCGCACCAGCAGGGACAGACACGGTCCCCTGAGTCAGTAAGGCTTCACAAAAAGAGGGATCAATATTGTTCGCAAAATCCCCGGTACCACAGACAAAACTAAATACAATGGGCAGCTTATTGCCATTATGCAGGGCTCCCTCATCAAAATCACTTTCATGGAAGTGAGGGTAGTGCCAGCCATGAGCATCACCCCAACCCCGATAATTGACTACTCCCACCCCAGTATTCAAGGCGTTGAGAATTTGCTCAGGACCTGTCGTAGGTGGAAAGAAAACCGTATCCACATTGGAATATCCATAGTCATACAATTCATCACGAAGCCAATAGGAAGTCCAAACAGGCGTGAGAATGGTCCCACCGTCTGCAAAATTCCCTGCCGTCACCAGAGCTCGTTCCAGATAACCAGATTCAATATCAGGTGTGCGGGAATAGGTGATGGTTCTCATAATCACATTGGCCAATTCCCCGGCAGTATCTACAGGCCAACGTCCAATGAAGGCTTCTGGGAAGTAATCATCGGGGCCTCCTTCTATCAAAACATAGGGTAAATCGGAAACATCATTTTCAGGGCCATAGCTGAAGGCAGGCAATGCATATGCGTCGTCTACATCTCCAATGAGGAGCACATATTCCAGAGCATTTTCAGCATAGAAATCTGCGATAAATTCCCGGATATCCGTGGTGGTGTTGCCTGTCTCTGAGAGTGGAACCATGGTGACACGAAATCCCTGTTGCTCTTTCAGAATTCGGAAGGGCTCCAAATAAGGATTGGCCAGGACGACATCTGTGGCAATGATGAGAAAATCGCCGCGCTGGTATGATTCCCAATTATATCGTCCTTGAACCGAGGGATAGTTTTCCATGAGATTTTTGAAAGCCAGGGGTCCAGGCGCCGAAAATGCAAAGGTCGTAAGCAGTAGGCTGATAAGGGATTTCTGTATAATTCTGTGCATATATTGGTTCTCTATTTCTTAATGATCATCTATAATTTATTCATTAACATGAGTTTACGGGTTACTGATTGTTGCGAATCATGGATACGGATAAAGTAAATTCCTGTGCTCACATGATGACCCAGCATATCCTGTCCCCTCCAAATCCAGGAATTCATCCCGGCAGAACTGGAAAGTTTTTCGGTGTAAACTTCACGACCTCGGATATCGAAAACGCTGATGGACATGATATCGGCTCGTGGGATCTCAAACTTTAGGAGTGTTTGAAAACGGAAAGGATTCGGCGAAGCAGATACCGCTAAATTGAATTGGTTGGCTGAGGAACGGGTCTGACGCTCGCTGATATTTGGGTCAATGCCTAATAATTCCATATCTGTCATGAAAACGCTCAGGGAATCAATTTCCCAACCGCGAAAAGCCACGGTGGAATCCGTTTTCATTTTCAATTTCAGTCGACCTGAAGCTGGAAAGTCCCCATCCACAAAGAAAGTTTCTGCGTGATTGTCAAAATTTTGATCAAACCATTGCTTTTGTATAAGCCTATTTGATTCGTCACTACTCCATACTTCAAGCGAGAGTGTATCAACATGCCACTCAACTTCGTAGGCATGCACAATATGGATTCCCAGGCGTTTGGCATCAACCACACCTGACATATCCAGATCCATGACCATCTCTGACTCCAGACCCACATCGTAAAATATATTTGCCTGGGATTGTAGTTTACTACCCTCACTAACCCATGCACCGGCATTTACCTGCCAGCCACTCAGATCATCAAAGCCCGTACTGTAAATGGTGGTGGGTTGGGCCGGAAGACCCACGGAAAATGATACATCCTGATCTGGTCCAAAGGGTCGCAAATCAAAGGCATGAATTTCAGGGAAATAACCAGGAGCAGTGATCTGAATATTTATTTCATCGCCCTGCCACGTGAAGGTATTTAAGCCTACACCCATCTCGAGTGTATCCCGCCAGAACTGATCCCAGACAATGACTTGATAGGCACCTTCCAGCACGTCCTGAAGCAGATCCATATGAATAGTGTGCTGGGGCGCGGGATTCAGACTGAAGTCAAGAATGGTGGCATAGCTTTCACTGGTCAGAATGGCTGCAACAGTATCTGCCTCGAAACCAGGTGCAGAAGCAATAACCCGATATGTTCCCTGTCCGAGAAGACGACGATATCGACCAAAGTCATCGGTGACTCTGGGTTGCATCATAAGCCCTTCCAGAGACGTCAGGCTACCGTCCACATTAAGCTTGGCGAGCTGTATCTGAGCCCCTTCCAGGGCAAAGCCATCGGAGGCATCGCTAACAATTCCTGTAATTTGGGCTTTACTCTCAGGTGATCTTCCAAAAGCCCTGTCCATCAGGAAAAAGAGCCCTTCCAGGTTACGATCTACCGTGTCATCAATGATGTCGGCATTGGGTTGAAGATTGTTGGTTCCCACTTCAATTAAGAATTGTATCGCACCTGTCTGGGTATAAAACCAGTCATGGGCATTCCCCCGCGGGGTTTTACCCGGGGTGACTGCATAATTTCCATCTCTGGACTCATTTATCACCCGCTCTGACAAGGTGGTAGCCAGGCTGCTCATAATATCTACGTCAGGTGGATATTTGGTTTCTTCCCACTGCCAGGAATAGTAGATGATTTCAGGAGTCCCAGAACGGGCAGAATGATAGGCAACAGAAAGTAAAAAATTCTCCTGTCGAGCCAGATCCGCTATGGCCCTGGTTTCAGACTCTGAAAAAGCTGAGGGACCCCGATAGTAGTCATAATCATCGACTTCATAAGCATCACCAAAAATCCAATTGAAATCATAATTCCGATTAAAATCCACACCATCGATATCGTATCCAATCCCTTCAACAAAGTCAAATATACCATTCCCATTGTTGTCTGTTTTATTCTTACGATACGTGACATCAAGACCGTCATGGACCACTCTCAAGCCCTCGGGATTGTAACTGGGGACAACCCATACCTCCAGATTCTGAAGGATTGAGGCCACATGAGAATTCATGGCATCAAACCCATGGAGCAGACTATCAATCAGCCCCATAGTGATCTCTATACCGAGAATTTCTTCAGCATGACATTGCCCCAGAAACAACAATGCCGGCTCATCCTCATCCAGTGTAGGGTTATCCGATAATTTAATCGCATATATGGGTAGATCTTCGTTGTTGGATCGACCAATTTCACGCACATCAAGGATGGCATTGTAAGCTGGGATTTGCTGAATCGAATCCATATAGGCCACGATTTCTTCATAGGTGTGGTATCGCGTATCAATTACAGAATCTCTCAGGAATGATTGCGCACAGGCGCTTGTAGCAGAGAAAAGAAGCATGAAACTCAGAATATTGCGGATGATGTGTGGCATGAATATGATTTCCGGGAGCTCTCTGATTATTTAATAAACATTACTTTTTGAGTGTGTAATTGAGTTTCCGAAACAATGGAAACCATGTATACGCCACTACTCAGATCCATACCAAAACGATTCTGTCCATTCCAGGTGTAGGTATGGATAGCCTGATAACCCAGAGTTTCATGGAGAATTTCCCGACCCTTCAGATCGTAGATATACAGATCCAGGTTGGAGTCCATCATATTCTCAATGGGTATGCTCACTGCACCATTGAAGGGATTTGGATATGCTGAACCGACTTTAAACTCCTGAGCCACAACGACTTCATCCACGGAGACAGGCATTTGACCACTATAGGCCTGAGCATAAATATTGGTTAACTCAGTTTTACCTGAGGAACGCATATCCTGCCAGACTATGATGTAGGTCAAAGAATCGGGATTGCTGCCTGCAAAGGGTAAAATCTGCGGCTGCATTTGATTGAGGACTGAGATGGAAACGGGAACTCCTTCAGCGGCGTGACCACGACTATCCGGACGGGAATCATAGAAGTATAAATCTGAATGAATACCTCCGCGTGTATCCTCCCAGGCTACCAGGTAGCGTGAACCATTTACAGTCCGTAAGGCAGGAGCTTTATTTTCGGTTGTCAGCGTGGTTATTTGTTCTGCTGCTGTATCTGTGGTGAGGTTTTTTACATAGATATCATGTTGAAAACCATCATAATCCTGCCAGGCGGCATAAAGTACAGAGCTATTATCATCTGCAAAACTCAAGGCCAAGTTGGTTTGGTCGCCAAATTGCTCACTGATTAGTAGTTCGGTACCTAAGTTTCCATCGGTATCAACACTCACTGCGTAAAGGTCAACACTACTCACGCTGATGCTTCGGTGATCTTCCCAACCCACCGTAACCATATCTGATTCCGGGTTGTATGCTGCGATTGAATTGCGTTGAGATCCTGCTGCTTCAGTCACTGATTCAGTCCAAAGGGTACTGCCATCTTGCATCAGCTTTGAAATGTATGTTTTGGTCCCCTCAACCGTTTCAGATTCCCAGATATAGATGACCGAAGTATCAGCCATGGCATGTGCGCTGGTGACATAGGTATCACCACTTATATCGGGTGGGCCAATCTCGAGACCTCCCTCTGCCCATTGTGCGGCACCAGTGATATCATATTTTTGTGCAAATAGACGTAACCCAACAAAAAATATGTCCTCTGTCCAGAAATAGTAAAGATAACCATCAGCACTGGTAACCATTTTGGGGTTGAACTGACCCAGGATAGCATTGGGATTCACCTGGAGTCCATCTGAAGGCCAGGTTGGAACCAGATCATCCCCTACATGCTGGGCAAACAGGATTTCTGTTCCTGTTGAAATATTTGAATAAGCGACATAAGCCCCGCCTTCATTATCTGGGGCAATAATCGGACTTAATTGTTGTTCATTGCCAGAAAGTGCCAGTCCATCCATGGTATATTGGATTGAGGCATTTTGATCCATGACCTGAGCCATGGCTACTGAACCGGTGCCAGCCCAACGATTGTCCTCCCAGAAGATCAAGGCATCATTATCACCCCAGGTGAGCGTCTGGAATCTGCTAGCATCTCCATCGATACCAAAAAAGTATTCAGAACCATCAACATCCCAGGCTTGACTGCCATCCAGGTGAACATGTTGTGCTGTGATACCAATGCTACCCGTCGATGCATTTGACCATACGACAAGAGCCCCGTCATTTCCATCTGGACGCACAAGACTACCACTCTGATACTTTTTGCCTGAGGTCAGAGCAATACCATCCAGCTCATATCCCATGCTGCCATCGACGTTTACATATTGGAGATAAATATCTGACTGTGGATATCCGCCATTACGTTCATCAAGCCAGGTTACATATACACCCCCTGCATCGCCCAGAGTGAAGCGAGGTTGGAGTTGTTTGAGGGTGGCTTCCACCACAGGTATTCCCCCATCAGTCCAGACTGGTGAACCCGAGAAATCCAGACTCTGCATGAAAATATCCGGATCCTGGGGATTATTTCGAAAGTCCTGCCAGACATAGTAAATACGATCTATACCATTGGATTTGACACGACTAAAGCTTTGCTCTGAGACTAAGTTTGTAAGCGCTATGCCATCTGTTACCCAGACTGGAGCACCATTGACATCCAGAAGTTGCGAAAAGATATCAGTTTTAATATTATTGCGATTATCCAACCATGAGACAGCAACACGGTCTCCGTCAGCCGGTGCAACCTTGGGATATGCCTGATCAGATGCATTCCCGCAGACCATGATACCATTTTCACCCCAGAGACCAGTAAAATTAACGTCTAGTCTTTGCCCATAAATATCTGGATCGTTGGTATCTCGGGTATCGCGCCAGACCACGACGACTTCGCTGCCACTGGTTTCAATACTATGATTTGTCTGGGTTCCGGCAGCATTCACCACAGGCAGACCGTTGGTACCACCTGAGGTGAGTGGTCCAGAAGTAGTCAAGACGGTTCCAAAAATATCGCCAGATTCAGAAAGAGAGCCATCATTCCAGATGAGGTAGGCCACCCCTGCTGCACCTCTGGCCATGTTGGCGGATTGCTGGGAACCACTATTAACAGCGATTGGAACACCAGCTGGATTCCAGGATAAATTTCCTTCTGCGTCAAGATGCTGGGCATAGACATCGCCATATTCATCATCGCGGTAATCGATCCAGGCTAAAAAGGCACCACCACTTCCATCTGAAACCATCACTGGATCTTCCTGACGACCATCTGCTTCAGTAGCACGAATACCAGTATCACCCCAGAGCTTCGCCCCTGTGGTATCGATTTTCTGGACATAGATATCACGATCCCCAGTGCGTGTATCGGACCAGCCAAAAATCATTTCCCCTGAAGCTCCCACGTCACCCGAGCGCTGCCATTCAATATGGACACCCTGGCGTACAGGAACTCCATTCTCAATCCACTCGAATTCCCCTGTTGCCAAAACACTTCCTACAGTCAGAAGTAAAAATAAAAATCTCATTATATACATACCTTCTCTTCAGGTTTAATAAAAATCAAAAACTCCACATCAATTATGGTGCATTTATATTATTGATCGATTCAATTAATAGAATCATATCAATGATGTCAACGTGTTCATCAGCAGACAAATCTGCCTGGTTGAATTGTGGTTCACTCATGTCCTCAAGCTGGAGGATAAAGTCAAATAAATCCGTCACATCGTTGATATTTACAAGATAATCCCCGTTTATGTCACCGTAGGGAGTCTCTCCTAAAACCACATCCAGTGAAATATCTATCACCGTTTCAGGGGCATTTGGAGCCGTGGTTGTCACCAGTAGTGACGTCTCGTACGATCCTGGTGCGCTATTTCCAGGTTGAATATCTATGATAAACGGTACGCTCTCACCAGGATTGACTAGCTGGGTCCACCCGCTGGCAGAAAACCACCGTGTGGGTGGTAGCAGCTCAATTGCTGTACCTGATTCAATAGGTAGTGTGGAATTATAGCGTACCGTCAAACCAAGGGATCGATCTGAATTCTGTATACCAATTGTTGAACTGGCAATGACTTCAGCGATTTCATCATATTGATACTTAATTGTACCGTAAGCGTCTAGAATCACTTGAAATGAGTAGAACAACTCAGTACCAAACTTGGGAAAATCTCTCCAGGTCATGATACACTGATCAAATCCATTACTCCAGAAATAGAAGGTTCCCTGAGGACCATTATCATTATTCAAATCATCCCACCAGGCAGCTAAGAGAGAACTGGGTGCATTATTGGCTGGAAGAGCAATATTGTACCAGGGTGAATGGAAGCCTTCAAAGGTGAGGGTCCCATTGCTTCCCATATAACCGATTGAATAAGCATCGTCATAAAGGGGAAATTCAAAACCTAAATCCACTGGCACTGTACAATCATCGAACTCTGTGGACTGATAGGGCACCCGATTGGTCTCATTCTCAATATCTATCCAGCTATATTCTGGACCATCCTCATCGTGATTGTCCTTCCAGCTATAACCATACGCATCACTGCCTTCTCTGAGCAAGGTAGAATTCCCAGGGGCGTCAGGAGTATATTTGGTGATACTGGGATCAATTGGTTGACTCACTGCCGGCTCCTGAAGAAGATCTGAAACCACACTTATTTCATAAATGAGAGGTGCCTCTCCATCATTTGAGATGATAATCGAATCCCTGGTGCTACTCCATGGAACCTGTTCAAAAGTTAAACTTGTTGAGCTAAATGATATTTGAGAATCTCCAAAACGTTCACCATGATCCGTGGTGAAAAGAAGAGCTGAACCAGCGCTGATTTCTCCAAGACTGGGGTCAGTTATGTTATTATAAGAAGCCTGTATCCCCGTTTCAGAATCAGGGGATTCAATTCCAATAGTAGAGAAGTTGGAGGCAATATCAACATTATTAAAATTGAGGTATTGAAATTTGATATCATTTTCACCGGTGTCTGTGGGATTTCCAGTACTTCCATAGATAACAAGCTGAAAGCTAATCTCGTTAAAATAATATAGGATCCCCATCCTGCTCCATTCAATAATAAATGAATCATTCACCTCATCATGCTGGTAATAAACTGATCCAGGAGACGTAATTAGGTCATCCCAGAATGGTGCCAGCATGGCTGTTGGTCCAATGGGGGATGGAATAGTCCTGTTATGAAAGTTTACCACGGATTGGTCTCCAAAAGCAGCCCAGCCGTTTGTGCACACCGTGATTTGGTCAAAAGCTGTCCCATAATAATTTACAGTGAAGGGCAGATTGAGGGTGCTCGAAGCATCGTCCTCTTCCCAGGCATCATGTATGTTGATAGAGCTGCCATCACCTCCAAGTTGGGGATCAATTTCCACCCAATCATATGCAGGTGCTTTTGAATAATTTAAATCGTAAATATCAAACATTCGGTAGCCGTAGCTGTCCTGCTGTGAAGGTGCAAACCGATTGGCGCCATCCAATTGGATGACATAATCCAGTGTGTCAAGCCGGTTCGACTGAGCGCATTCAAATCTTAAAGTTATTTGATCACCTGGAAATACGAGCTCATCAAATAAAATCTCCAAGGTTTCAGAAGTTGTGGCTGATCCATTCATATCAATAGAGGGACAGTTCAATGATCCTGGGGCAAAGGTGACAAATTCTGCTTCAAGTGGTGTGAGCGTGAGTGCTTGAGAGGACGCGCCCCCCGTGTTTAGCAATTCCAGCTCTATTTCAGCTGATTCTCCAATGAGTAAGGCACCTTCCACGACATTGACTGCCTCCACGCTTAGCAATGGTGCCTGGACTGTGAAAAATTTCTGCCAGGTCCAGAAAGTATCATCAACCAGAATTTCCAGCTCGATGTTCATGGATGTACCATGGCTCAAATCTGGAATGCTCATGATGACTGGATCCAGGTCAAATCTTGACTGACCTGGTATGTTATCCACTACGATAGTTTCGTCAAAAGCAAACCCGGGAGTCATCGATGAAAAGGTTAGTTCCACATTGCTTAAGGTGAGTCCAGGGTTGTCCAGAGAAAGCAGAATAGTGGAGCTATTTCCTGCAACCGGTTGTCCTCCCCCTTCAAGTGACCAATCGACTAATTCCAAGGGCTTATTTTGATTCGTGATGGGAATGGTTGCTAAATATGGCAATAAATTTTTACCAGTTACCGTGAGATTTATTTCTTCGGATCCTTCAGCAACAAAGGGTAAAACAATTTGACCACTTGCATCAGTGTATCCACCCCAGGCATTTTCAAGATTGTTGAGGGCTACGTATGCTCCGGCTATGCTTTCCCCTTCAGCATCGCTCACTAAAATTGGAATAAAATTATCACCTGTATCCAGAGTGTCAGTATGCGCCACACTGAGATTTCGGGGAACCGTAGTCCATAATTGCATGCCTGGATCACCCAGCAAGTTATAGATATGGTGGTAAAATTCAGGCGTCTGGTCAAAGGGGAAGTAAGTATTTTGATGGTAATTTCGCCATAGTTCAAATTTACCATTCCAAAGCGCTTCACCCAGTGTGGTGAGACCTTGATCGAAAATTCCGGAATAGATGCCAATATCGATAACATTGTTGAACTGGGTATGGGTGTAAAGTTCGCTGGGACCAAAAAATGCAACGGCACCATTTGGAACTGAAACAGTTCCAATACGGGTCCAGGCTTCACCAAAACAAGGGTCATCAGATCCAGCAGCAAAATTGCCACCACCACATACAACAGAGGTGATGATTGGTGTTCTAGCTCCTGAGTGAATCAGAGTGTGAATATTATGAGTCACAAAATCGGGTCCATACCAGCCATTGTACATACCATAGCCGCGATAGTTAACAAATCCCACACCTGCATTAATCGGAGTAGAGATATTGAATGTGCTGGATGCTCCTGGGTGGTAAGCTGTATAGACCTGATCAAATCCTTTTTCGATCAGTTTATCTGCGACCCATTCCTTGGTGGCCTGGGCTGATGCAGCACCCCAGGTCGTGGATATCATGAGCGCTCGCAGGAACCAGTCCGTGTTCTCCATGTAGGGGCTACTCTCATAAGCCACAATTTTTGATGTAAATGAAATTAATTCGGAGACAGTATCCACAGATAGACGACCCACCATCAGTTCGGGAAATGAATCGTCCCCTTCCAGGAGGGCATATGGATGATCGGTAACCAGATTGTCACCCTGGGGATTTTGAATATAATGACCGGGAACCCCCTGATCCTCATCACCTACAATGACCAAAAAATCTGGACGACTTTCCCAGGTGTCCCAGGCTGTCTGAATATATGATTTTATTGCACTGGCAGAATTCCCTGTAGTAGCGGTCCCTATAATTGTGACCTTGTATCCCATGCGCAATTTCCAATCAGCAAAATACTGGATATAGGTCTCAAATTGGGGTGGGGTGATGATGAGATAATGACCCCGGCTGACAAACTGTTCCTCAGGTAGTGTCACAGAACGGATACCACCATCATCAGTGACCAGAGAGGCATTGGCAAGTTCTACTGCCTGAATCTCAAATTGAATCCTCGTAGGAACCTCTGGTGCATGTGTGGATCTATTTAATGTTACTGGGTGCACTGTAATGGGCAAATAAACCTGATCTTTATATTGCTTAGTTTCACCCGCCAGAATGTCCGTTACAAGTGATCTGCTGATACGGTTCCAATCGTAGGTGACAATCTCGACTGCCTGCATATCTGAATCGAGATGTCCAGCAGGTGTCGCCTTAAGAGATAAGTTCGCGAGGCTATAGTCATTCCGAATGATATTTGTAATATTGGGGGTGATATCTTGAGTGATAGGAACAAATATTGTGAGCATGGGCAGAGCCGCTTCACCGGGTCCACCGGCTACACCATAACCATAGTTATGAAACGATTCGGGTTGCTCCAACATCGAGCGCCATTGGGCTTCACTGACATGCTGAAAGTCCAGATCAACCTGCACACCACCTGCAGTCGAAGTGAGATTCATCGAGGGGCGTATTAAATCAGCAGCTCCCAATGAATTGAGAGCCAGAAGAAGGGGCAGTATGATGTAGAGGGATTTGCGCATTAATTACCTGTTTTCGATGTGGTAGCGTTTTACTCCCTCACGCGTAGCCGCATAAATAATATCACCAGCTACATAAGTGCGATAGGTATAACCTGCTTCAATGGGCTGGTCAACCTTTGGATTCTCTGGGTCACTTAAATCAACCAGGAAAATTCCATTTTCCCCACAGCTCAAAACTGCAATATCATTCCAAATGCTAATCTGTTTTACCCAACCACCAACTTCGATATCAGATACATGGGTGAGGCTATTCCCCCCTGCACCCAATGAAAATATCTCCATACCTGCCCAGTTATTGGCTGAGAGCAGGTAATTTTCATAAAATTTTACTTCAAGAGCCTCTCCTGGTGTGTCAACGATACTAAGCGTATCCAATTCGATACGGGCACTATTGTACAATCCAACCCCTAATTCATCATGAGAGATGGCAGTGAGACTGTCTCTGATATCCATACCAAGATTAATACCCCCAGTGGAGACACCCACATTACTGAGCTCCCAGAAGTAATAACCGCCTTCGCAAATAAAAGGAATAGGCTGTTTGAATCGTCGGTTAAAATAATAGCGCTTGAGTCCATCACTTGGAGTTCGATCAATAACGTATAGCGCAACGAGACTATCATTTAGCTTACGAGCAATAAAATCCTCATTGCTACCACTGCCATAATTTCCATTATTTTCGTCAATATCAATACAATCACCTGTTACATAGACCGAATCAAAGTCAGTCAACTCTTCGTTGAGGAGCTTGAAAAACCCCTTTTCGCGATCAAATGCAAACAAAATCCTGGATTCAGGTTCAAGGGTCACCCTCAGTGCTGGGGAAGCACTAAAATGGTGTTCCATAATTTTAGTTACTGTCCCATTATCATCCTGCCAGATCTGATTGCCAGCTTGTGATGCAGCCACAAAGATTTTATTCCCGTGAGCTTCAACATCACGGGCGAAACCGGTTGTCTCAATGACATCAATTAAATTGATAACTACTGAAGTTGAATTCTTGATTGAATCAGGTTTCAGGCAAGAGGATAAGCTGAGTACTAGAGTAAGTAGTAGTAATGGTGATATAATTCTTTTCATGGGCTTAACGTAACTCATCTTTTCTTAAAATTAAAAGTACATGTCTATAACGGATTTGAATCTAAAGCGGACACCAAACCAGTATCTTGAAAAGGATTTAAGCTCGCGAACGCTCTGATCACTGGAGTCCACACGACGTTCACGATAGCCAGCGAAGGGCTCCACAAGAAATGGTCCACTGATATTTGGTATTAATGTGAAATCAATGCGGACTTCATCCTGATAACGACCAGCATGGAGCGGGTCATCATTTTGTTCGCTCTCATAGGCTCGCTGGTCATATCTGCCTGCAAGACGAATTCTATGGTCACCTGGCATCTCCAGAGTCATTGAGGGTCTAATATTCAAATACTTATAGGAACGATCCCTGTCGTCATAGTCGTTAATATTGTCAGCAGCCCCGTATTGAAACTCCGTGACCAGGGATAGGCCATTAAACTGACCCACAATCAATTTGAGATCTGCTTCCAGCATGTTCATATCATAATGTGAAAAGGGTGCCTGATATATCTCATTGCGGACAGTTAGACGATATTCGATTTTATTTTTTTTGCTCAAACGGTGTTGTAACCCCAGCCAAATCCTGTCCGTGCCAAAGTTGCATACTTCACGACTAGACTGGAGTGTTCTAACATCTCGAACTAAATAATTTCGCAAGTAATACTCAGGCAGTATCCAGTAACCCAAATCGAGGAAACGGTATTGTCCCAGTGACTGCCGGATACCCATGGAATAAGTCTGGTAGGTTCGCTCAGGGATATCATGGTAGTAATGATGATTAAATTGAAGATTGAATCTTGTCTTCCGACCAGCAAACAAACGCGGTGAATAGCTCAATTTTCCAGTGAAAGAGACCACGTTGCTGGAGGAATAGGCAATTCCATTCAAATAATCTGAATCTTGAGCTGCTTTAAGAATTTCTACTGAGGAAAGGTTGAGGGGGTTGCTCTGGAAATTGGGTTGGACTCCCAGCTCATAGAATACCGGGGCTGCCAGCCTCTGGAATAAGCTCTGTGAGAATAATTGTCCGAACAGGAGTGCTATAAAAAGTAAACGTCGCACTAGTCTCCAATAATCTGATTTAACTTGATAAAGACCTGGCGATCCTTATCCATAAGCCTGAGCTTAATTTCGTGCATACCTTTGCCCAGTTTAACATCGCAACTACGCCAACTGCCTGGGACGACTCCATTTTGACCATCTACCGTTGTGACTTCAGAGCGATCGGTTGAGAAATAGTATGTTCCAACAACTCTGCCATTATCCAGAACCTGGATGCGGTAATCTTCCTCGCGTCCCATCTGAGGACCAAAACCTAATCTACTGGTTATCTCTAGGTTAACCGGACCTTCCATAGTTACAAAGAGCGGGTGATCTTTTGTCATGGAATAATAGCTAAGACGTTTGTTATTGGAAATCAGCTTGATAGGCTCTTCTTCAGAAAGTGCATCCACACGTTTTTTCTTACCTTTGGGAGCCTTATTGTCTTCAAGAACGCGAACAACAATGCGCTCACCACGCTTCTTGGGACGAATGGTCACTTCATTCACTCCGGCAGGAATACTGATATAATCAATGGCAGGTTTGCTAAAGTAATGATTGGGATGTTGGGGTGATTTAACACCTTTGCTGTACTTCTGCTGGTGATTCACCTGGAGTGGTTGGTTCCCATTGAGTTGGACTTCAAAACCAAACGATTTTGATTTGCCCCGCTTACTACTGAGTACTGCGCGGGAATAAATTTTTATCCTCTGTGGGCCCTTGACTTTATATACCAGGGATTTCCCACCCAGCGTGTAGTAGGAGCTGCGATTCCCGGAGACAATCAGGATGTCGCGTTGGCTTTTCGCATCTTGTGGCTTTAGAACACCAGCAAATGTGCTACTCAGAATCAAGGTCAGAAGGATCAGTTTTTTAAACATAGGAGTCCGGTTCGTATTTTTCTAAATGATGTTTAATCTTGCGTTTGCTATTCAGACCCACGGTAACCACCATAACTAACAACAGCGCTAAAGCCAGGGCAGTAGTCCAGGGATTATATCTTTCACTGGCATAGAAGGAACCGATACCAAGTTCTGGGGTGGGTGTGGCGGCATAGGGATAATCAAATTGGGCGAACATGGAACGAATGTTGAGCACATGTATGACGGGCACTCCTTCACGACCAAATTTAGCCATGACACCACCGTTGCGCATGGATTCAAATTGCATTCGTTCTGTTAAACCAGGGGGAATCAAACGCACATAGGCTGCATCACCAAGAACAGCGGCACCACCACCCACATTTATAAATGCCTGGTACTCATCTATTGGTCCATTGGCACCAAATAAATCCATTCGACGCTGTACTGCGTCAGTAAGGTCTTCACTATTGATGAATTCAACCTCATTTCTAGTGATGGTTTCCTGGATGAGTTCACGACCTCGGGGACTCAACCGCCGTCCCACATCAGAACCTCCACCCATACTTGCAGCACTGGATTTAAAAGAAATAATTGAGGTGTCATAGAGGACCTTTTCCATATCCAACCAGGTGAAATCCTCAATATTAGCACCCCACTGTGAGGCACCCACCGAAGCCAGAACATGTGGTACAACCCCCATTTCCTCAAGGGCACAGACAACAGCTAAATTTCCACCAGGCATGGAACCGGTCAGGGTCACTGCAACTTTATCACCTTTTGAAACACCTGCACGGGTAAGATAATCTACGATCATGGCTGCTACATTGGGGTCAAGGACTGATATTTTGGCATCCAGATCACCTTCATCTGTGGTGATGTAAGTAAACTGACGACCGATTAAGCCTGTTTCATTGGGATCATTGATATCATCCATAAATACAGCGGCCTCACCGCGGCTGTCTTTTAGAATCTGCATGGCAGTGGCCATACGCTGGGCTGCAGCAATTTTGACATCATAAGCAGGTTGCCGAGTCTCGACGGTCAGGGAACTCGCTGTATAAAATACCACCAGTGAAATGATAGCCATGGCAACCAGAACTTCGACACGTTGTATGGCTGGCCTAAACATGAATCACCCCACCACTGATAAGCATGACCGCCAATTGCACAATGCTGGCAGTAATGAGAATAACACTCAAGGTTCTCACAACGCCCTGACGATCCATCCACGAGGCGATCAACCCGGGAATGATGTAACCAATCGTATAAAAGTCCCAACCGAGAGCCTGGAATTCAACGGCCAGATAATTTCTGGAGATATAGCCTAGGAAGAATCCCAATAGGAGCGAAAGCACCAAACGGCGTTTCCCATAGATCAACAGGAATTGGGATAGACCCTGGACAATCAGAAAAACAAGAATTGAAATGGTGAATGTGGCAATAATTCGTAATGGATCGTGGAGATACATGGCGATATAGCCCGGCACGATGATACCACCAGCAGTTACCCCCAGCCACTCTGTTAACCAGAGACTTAGTATGATACCCAACCCGATGGCAATTTCTATCATTTATAAACCCGATATTTTCTTAATTCATCAAGTATTTGAAAACCACTCCCCACAATATTACCAATTCCAAAAATCAGAGTATTGCCTTTCTGCGAAAGTAATTTTTTAGCGAATACGGCAGCACTTTGATTCTCTGAGAACTGTTCAACTCGACCCTTCACCTTTGAAAAGAAAGGTTTCTCAAATCGTTCCATCTTGTCGCCTCGGACAAAAAGAGAATCTGGTTTAATATCTTTGAGAATCAACTCTAATAATTGTGAGCTGCGATTCACTCGATCGGAGCGGGTATTCAAAAAGGCACAGGTATGCTCATGGTCAAGACTGGGATGTTCCTTGATCATATTCCAGATGGTCCTGGTTGATTGTGGATCATTGGCTGCAAAGGCATTCACCAGGGAGAAGTGGCGGCCATCCATTTCCAGATCCCAGATTCGTAGGGCTCCAGGATCGGGCTGAGCTTTACGCATGCCCTCCAGCGCTTGTTCTCTGGAAA
>Ga0257118_1000261_pt1:0-27500 | contig 59951 bp, 34 predicted proteins | sample SI112_150mmetaG_FD_190156 | JGI IMG/M metagenome (GOLD analysis project Ga0257118, IMG submission 190156) | Marine microbial communities from Saanich Inlet, British Columbia, Canada - SI112_150m | ecosystem: Environmental > Aquatic > Marine > Inlet | place: Canada: British Columbia...
TTAAATTATGAATGTAATGTTGTTGAATAATAAATAATTGGGCTTTAAAAAAAATGCGAGACTCATATATAGGATTTATTTCTAAAGGTTACATAACAAAAGAACAATTTTTTGATGATAATGGTCAGGAATTAACAGAATATGACTGGTGGGATTACAATAAAAATGGCAATAAAAAATATACTTTCATCGGTTGATCGATTTTTAATGTTTAAGCACCCCTTTGTCAAGAGTCATTACAAAGATCTAGTAAGATTTAGAAGCTTTAATTTGAGGAGAGAATGAATTTAATGAATGGCAAAAGCATCAAAACAAAATAAGGAGAAACGAACATGAGTGACTTACAAAGAGAAAAAACAGAAATACCTTGCCCCGGTGGCGGTAGAGAAATAAGAACGACTTATGGTGAAATTGCCAGAAAAAGTTCTATGAAATCGAGTAAAGGACACGAATACAAATTCAAATCCAGCGATCAGAGTAAATTGCGTAGAGCTATGGATAATTTGGAAAGGCTTCAAAAGGATTTTGAGCGCAAAATGGAACGAGCTCAAAAAGATTTTGCAAAAGCATATCAGGATGTTATTTCAAATGCAGATATTTTGCTGAAAAGATAAAATGTGAATACTGTAAATGAAACGGTCTGCTATTCTTGGCCTTTTGTTGCTTCCTGCATTTTCCTGCATGGATGATGATACTGCAAATTGTACCACCGCTGAATGCGAAGGAAAGATGGCGTTGAATTACACTCAGGATTCAAATGGTTTTTACCATGTTCCGCTCGATTGGTCCGAGCAATATTATCCGCGGTTTGATCTATACGTGGAAGGATCCAAAACGGTAAGCGACTGCAAGTACAATAACGTATCAGTCGTAAGTGCTGCATTTGATACGGACACCTATTGGTTTCTGGATGATTCCCTTGCTGTCACTTTTCCCCTGTACAGTCCCTGGACAAGCTTATATACCAATTACTATTGGGATCATCCGCTGTCTGTGGGAGATACCACTGTTATCCTGAGCCAGTTTGAAGGTTATCCGGTTCCAATCGTCCAAAAGGACACGCGCATTTATTTGGAAGAATATTTTCCAGGGAGCGACTATCAGCCGGCGGATGAATATGAACCTTTGAATTCAAATGATTTTCTGTGGTCTAAAAGAATTGTAGGTCCCATTCATCCCGATCTGGTTGGCGACACTATTACAATCTATATGGCAATGGATTGGGATTGCGGCGACAAGAGTGAAGCGAGAGAAGACTTTTTTGTTAATGTTATTATTGAATAATGGAAAAGCTTGTATAAATGCTTTATGTGAAAGGAAGATAAAATGACCAAATTACTTTTGTTAATCCCTTTCCTTTTACCAAGCTACGGTTTTTCACAGCAAATGGATAACTCAGGAGATGAAATATTTACTCATTCGCAAACGGTTAGCTATATGCATGGTTATAAAGGTCGGGATGTTTTATCAAAACCTACTAGAATAAAAAACTATACATGGAAGGGTTCCGTTCTTTATTTAGTAGAAGAAATAGATTTATCCTCTGACCAGCGAATAAATAAAAGAACGGTAGATTTTATGGGAGAAATTGGTCAAATCGGGAAAAACACCTTTTGGTACGACAATGGAAATAAGGAGAAAGAATACTTCTTAAAAGTCACCAATATTTGGCAAAACAACTCATATTTTGAAGAATCAGGGAAATATACAGAATGGTATAATACCGGACAGACATCTGTTTCTGGGAATTATGAGAATGGCCTAATGGAAGGAGAGTGGAGGTACTATTTTGAGAATGGAAAATTGAAAGCGGAGGGTTTGTTCATTAAAGGTGATGGAGAAAATGTTAGTGAAATTTCGGGAGTTCCTTTGAACGGCAGAAATGAAAAATGGATTTTTTACAATGATAATGGTAAAAAAAGTGCGGTAGCCAAATATAAAAATGGAAAATTTGACGGAGTGACTCGCAGATGGTATGAAACCGGAAAAAAGCAATATGAAGGAACAGTAATGGATACTATTTATATCGGCGTCCATATAAATTGGTCTCCCGATGGAAAAGACCAGTCAAAAATAGATTACGGGAATGGAGTAGGAGGAAATGGGTTGTTCAAAAGATGGTATGAAAATGGGAATAAAAAAGTAGAGGGAAATTTGAAAAATGGTTTTGAGGATGGGCTTTGGGTTAATTGGTACGAAAGCGGTTCAAAAAAACAAGAGGTAACCTGGAAAAATGGCAATGGACATGGTTTATCAATTGGCTGGCATGAAAATGGCCAAAAAGAAAAAGAAGGCAATTATGTAGAGGGGAAACCTGATGGCTTTTGGGTTTGGTGGAATATCAACGGACAGAAGAAGCAAGAAGGAAATTACAAGGATAGTCATCAAGTCGGGAAATGGTCCTATTGGAATTCAGACGGTACCTTAGATGAAGAAATTGAGTATAAGTAGAATTAATAAAAAAACTAACTATAACATATGGATCTGAGTTGAAGGATAATTACAAAACTGCTTTTATTGAAATAGATAAAACTGCCCTCCACAAAAGTAACAAAACTGTCTTATACAAATCCACCGGAGGGCAGATATTTAAAAAAAATCTTTGATACAATTTATATTATTGTGTACATTAATACATTAGTACATCAATACATAATAATATAAAAGGAAAAGACGAATGAAGCGACTAAATTTAACAGTAGATGAAAAATTATACGAAGATACGAGGAAAGCATCCTTCATCACTCGCAGACCCATTTCGGAAATTCTTCGTGAAGCAATGAAAGAATGGTTCATTAATCATACTTTGGGGGATAAAGGTGAATTGATGATGTCGGCAGACGATGAACAAGAAATCATAGATATTATTGAAAAAGATGAATTTGTGGATCTTGAAACAGTTAAAAAAGATCTTGGTTTGTAGACATTGCAATTCCGATTAAGTAAATCAGCGGAAAAATATTTAAAGTCAACTCAACCCAGAATTGCTGCCAAACTGGTGGATGCTATTGAGAGATTGCCAAGCGGCGATGTTAAAAGTTTAAAGGGAAAGAAAACGCCTTCCTTGTTTCGCCTTCGTTTAGGGAAATACAGGATAATTTTCAAAATGGGAAAAAAAACAACTCGGGTGATTAAAATTGATACAAGAGGAGATGTATATAAAAATCTCTAAAATGAAAACTATGTCTGAAAAAATCACCATTACTTTGCCAAAATCAATGATAACGGAAATAGATCAATTCGCAGGAGCTAATGATATTAACAAAAGTAGGGTCGTCCTGGAAGCATTACGACAATATTTGACCTTATCAGACTTTCGAAAACTTCGCCAAAAAAAGATTCCCATAGCGGAAAAAATGGCATAGTAATGGATGAGAATGTTTTTGAAAAAGTCTCTTAAAATCGCTTTCCAAGAGCATTTCTGGATTAACAATTCTGCTTAATACTAATGTTAGGTGAAATACATTTAAATTCACGGCAGGAAGGGATTGGAGGAAAACATAAAACACGGTAACAAAAAGAAATGGATTCTGTCCGCCGCTCTCATTCTCGCGGTGAATTGGGGATTCGCAAATGACACGGGACTATTTTTGGGACAATACGGTTTCACTTCTGTATCCACAAAAAATCCAATACAAGTCGGCGCCGATCCGGAAATCAGCGTTGATTTTTCGGTGTGGTTCCCCGAAAAAACCGGTGCTCTCTGGTCTGTCAAAACAAACGGTAAGAATGAACTTAAACTAAGCTACGAACACGATCGGGACACCGGCGGTACTGCATTTATCCTTGCTTTCAATGCGTCTGAAGAAGCGGCGCGTTTTTCCGCGGATCCTTCTAAACTTAATCGGTTTTCACCGATGAGGTTTTCCATGCGCTTCCCGGACGAATCCCATGAAATGTTCTTTTCGCTCGCGGGAGACACTATCGCCTTTTTAGCCAACAGAACCGATGTAAGGCAGGTGGAATTCGAAACGGCGCATCACAACACAATTTGGTCTCTTAACCATGTGTCGGTGGAATCCGGACCTCGGGGGAATCGGGAAACGCAATTATGGGATTTTGCTTCCAATCAGCAAGCCGATTCTATGGATGAGTTTATTATCAAACCTGATCCCGAGGCGAGGAACGGCATTCTGACCTTCCCGCTGATTGAAGATAAAGAATTTGAAATTGTGTACAATTCCACTGATGTGTTGGTATTTACCAAATCCGTCATCAATATGTTGAGCTACGATGAGAAAGCACTTCGTCACATAATGAACGGACCGGTGCGGCGTATTTTCAATGGACATGTAATCTGGAATTCTAAGGAGGAAAAGGTCTATACCTATTATGGCGGCGGTTCGCCATTGTATGAAATAACTGCCAACGAACCCTACCGAGAAGAAGAATTTGAAGATCATTTCCACGGTCAGCTTAAAATGGTGGACCAACGCAATGGCGACATTTATATGGTTGGCGGCTACGGATATCACACCTTCAAGAATGCTATACGCAAATACGATTGGGATTCGAGAAAGTGGATAGCTCAGGAGATCAAAGGAAAAGACGTGTTCGAGCCTCGCATTCTGCTCGATCTTTTTCAGAAGGACTCGAATTTCGTATTCTTTTTCGGAGGACATGGAAACCCCACAGGCAAACAGGAATTGGGCAGAGTGTTTTATAATGATCTGCTACTCTATGATTTGGATCTGCAGTCTATTACGGAAATATCCGAAAACCTTCTGCCGGGTAAAAAGGATGACGATGGTGCAAATGGTGTGTACAGTTCAAAGGAGAACTGCATTTATATGTTTCACCAAAAGGATGCGAATGATGAGAAAGAGTTTTATTTGACGCACGTCTGGAGGATTTCATTGGAAGACATCGTCACGGCGGAGCGGCTGATGTCATTTCAATCGGGTATAATTGTTGCGCAGTCACCACGGTACAATGAAGCAAACAATCTGATCATGTACATCGAAAAAAAGATAGACCAATTTGGGAAATCGTTTATTGTTTCCAGGGCAGTCCTGCTTCCGATAAAAGGGAGCCTCTCCAAAGCTGAAGCGGATTCCGCCCGGTGGATAATTCTGGCGGTGATTGCAGTTCTCTTGGCGGTTGGCTTTTTTGCGTTCCGGAAATCGTCTGAAACCAAATCTGAACCCGTTCCGCCGGCGATTCCCGAAAAAGGCGTTGCAATCCATTTGAACGATCCTTTCAAATTGTTTATTGATGGCTCTGAATTAGACCTTTCCAAAGAGTCAAGGCATAAACAGATTACGGAGTTACTTCTCGTTTTGGCCTGTGCGCCCGATCATCGGCTTTCGCATGAAGCAATAAAAGAAGCGGTGTGGCCGCTGGTAGTAGATGACAGTTTTGTGAACAGCTTAAATGTAACGCTCACCGCAGTCCGAAGGGTACTTGATCCATATGGAAGTGAGATTATTCATCAGGCAAAAACCGTCGCCTTCGGGAAGAATATTACAGTCATAGAAAAATAAAGTGCATTGAGATCCTTGCTCGATGATATTCAATCTGGAAGATTGAATTGCACTACTCGATGATATTTAATCGTCTTACAGTCATTCCAAACTGGATTCCGGCATCCACCGGAATGACAATTATTATTTGTCTCACCCCTTAATCCCCTCTCTTGCAAGAGAGGATCGAAAACTTCCTTTCAGATGTTTGTTCACCAGACGGGGGTGAGTAATTATCAGCCAAATTTGATTCTGCCATTCCAAACCACCCAACCTGTTATTCCGAACTTGATTCGGAATCCAGAAAACCACACACACCGTCTTCCGGTATTGGCCGGAATCCACCCATCTTTGGATGGGGACTTTACAGAGCGAATAGGGGCAAACTGAATTACAATCGTTTAAGCTGAATCTGGGGTGAGCAATCATAAACCCTTGAAAGGGTTATTCCATATATAGTTTTCCTAACCGATGGTTTAAATCGTCGGTTAGGAAAAAGAACCATACTTTAAAACCGTTTTAGTGGTTTCCTTTATACAGTGATATATTATTTAATACGAATTGCTGTTGCTTGCATGACAACTTGTGCTTGTCCGATAGGTAGAAAATATATTAATCCACCCGGTAAAGCAGAAAAGTTTACAACTTCCATATTCATGACGGCATTTCCTCCAAGTTCACGAACTTTTTGGACCAATTCATTTTGAATGTCATCCGAAAAAACCTCACTTAACGCCTTATTGGATGATTTAAATAAACCAAAAAAGTCGAAATACCATTTTATACGCTGTACCACTACCACTCCTTTAACTTCATAATTATTTTGAGGTATCTCTTCATTCCCGGTAATAAAACGAATATCGGTAATTTCAACCGAAGTTTTACCAGCAAAATTCACAGCGCATCCCGTAAATAACAATCCGCATAGCATCGTAAGTAAAATTGTGTGATTCTTCATTATTATTCTCCTGTTATTGTTATAATCTCGACGGGTAAATATAGTAATTACCCATAGTAATTCTCTCTTACATTTTCATTACAATTATTACTTTTACATTCATTAGCATTACTCATCATGCTCTTTTTTTTGCATTCCAATCCAAACTGGATTCCGGCATTCACCGGAATGACAATTATTATTTTATTCTAACCACCCCACCTGTCATTCCGAACTTGATTCGGAATCCAGAAAAAACACAGATACCGCATCCTATTCTGGTCATTTAGTGTAAATTCAATTCCATGATGCGTACTCAAACACTTATTTTATACCTAATTTTTTCCGTTCTTTGGGGGCAAACACTGCCTCACAACCTTACCGATACCGAACGCCTGCAGTTAGACCAAATCGGAATGAATCGGCAAGTTACTGATCCGCCGGATTATATCCAGTTTGCGCCGGCGGAATTTGATTCACTTTCAGGAATCATTATTTCTTGGCGGGGATTCCCAACACTTCTCACCCAGCTCATTAAGGAAGTGGCGGAAGAAGATACGGCATGGGTGATTGTAAACGGATCAACGGAAGCAACTACGGTTTCTGCAACTTTGACTTCTAACGGCGTCAATATGAACAACATTGCGTTTGAATCTCTACCATCAAATACTGTCTGGATTCGAGATTATGGTCCGTGGTGGATTTACGATGAGCTCGGAGATCTTGCCGTGATTGATTTGGTGTATAATCGTCCGCGCCCTTTGGATGACGCAATACCGGAAGCATTCGCCGGGCTGTATAATGTGGACTTTTTCGGAACGGATTTGACCCAAGCCGGCGGTAATATGCTACTGGATGGAAAAGGCGTTGTTATTGTGTCGGACATTATTTTTGATGGAAGTGAAGGATTTGATCCAACGCTCACACAGACAGAGCTGGAAGAAACCATGCTGAATTATTTTGGCGTCCATAAAGTGATTGTGGTTTCGCACATGGAACTGGATGGTACCGGACATGTGGACATGTTTGTCAAAATTATAAATGATACAACCATTATCGTAGGCGAATACACGTCTGCCTCTACCGGCGCGGGGAATAATTATGCCATTACGAACAGCGTGGCATCACAACTTGCTGCCGAAACGAACGGCGCCGGACGGCCTTTCACCATTGAGCGGATGCTCATGCCGCCCTATTCCGGAGGTATTACATATACCTACATTAATTCGCTGATTGTAAATAAAAAGATTTTCGTTCCGGTGTATGGCTTTAGCACCGATCAACAAGTTTTGGATCAATACGAAGCAATCGCGCCGGGATATGAAGCTATCGGATTTGATTGCAATGACATTATTACATCCAACGGCGCAATTCATTGTATAGCCATAAAGGTTCCGGCAAAAGGCGTGGTGGTTCCGATATGTTCGGATTGGATTTCAGGCGATGTGAACAAAGATGGAATGGTTGATATTTTTGATGTATTTTTAATAGCCGACCAAGCAACATCCGGTGAATCTAGAGGACTTTGCTTTGACAAAATCGCTGATATCAATGCTGATAATGAAATTACCATTTACGATGTTGCACTGTTGGTTGTGGATATCATGCGGCCGTAAAAACACTTTGAACAATTGAGTCAAAATCATTCAATATATTTTAACCCCTTTTTCATTCTCCCCTATGACAGGGGAGAAGATAATTGGACTGAAAACGGGACCGCATGGACTATTCCAGTAATTTCCCGGAAACACAAAGGGGTCTAAAAAATTGCTTAACAAAGGAAAAGTAAAACATTACCCTTTGCGTCATTGCGGCCTTTTCATTAAAAATTAAAAACTATGCCAAAACCATTGATTTACGAACCCATGACAGTCGTTACTGATCTTATGATCGCCGTCCTTGCGATGTACATCGCCCGCGAATTACAAGCGTGGCACAGCATTCGTTTTTTGAATATACATTGGCATTGGGGTTGGGCGTTTACTACGCTGGCAATTGGTGCATTTATGGGTGCTGTTTCTCACGGAGTGGGTCCGCATTTTTCCGGCGAAACTCAGCAATTACTATGGAAAGCAACAATCATTCCCGTAGGATTTACGAGCGTCTTTTTTTTAATGGGCACTTTTCATCATAGCTTTTCCTTTGACGCGGTCCGATGGCTTAGCTGGATCCCGATCGTATTTCTCGGCGCATATCTTTTCACAATATCAAAGGATGATTCTTTTTTGAATGTTGTTAAATTTTACGCTCCGGCGATGGGATTCGTATTTGCCATTATGCTTTATAGTCATTTTGGTTCCGGTAGTCCGGGCACGGGACACGTTGCAATGGGAATTTTTATTATGTTCATTGGCGCCGGCGTGCAAGTTAGCGGATTTTCATTGCATCAGCATTTCAATCACAACGATTTGTTTCATGTTTTTCAAATGGTTGGAATGATAGTAATGTATCGGGGAAGTCAATTGATCTTGGATTATGGTGTAGCGCCTTAAGCGATTATTCTTAAATTCACCGCCCTTTATGAAAGATAATTATGCAAATTAAAGTATCATCCACAAACAGTGTTACCCGGGAACTCAAAATTCAAGTTCCTTGGAAAGAGTTGGAATCTGATTTTAATAAAGCAGTACGCTCGTTTGGGAAGCAAATAAAAATGCCCGGATTCCGCCCCGGGAAGGTACCGGTCAGTAAACTAATGAGTTTGTATCTGGGCGATATTGAGGCGCACTTCATTGATTCCCATTTGAATGACTTTTATCTGAAAGCTCTTCAGCAGGAAAATATTGTTCCGGTAAATCGAGCAACCGTAGAGGACATTGAATTTGGATTTGAAAAACCTTTGTCTTTTACTACGAAAGCGGAAGTGGAGCCAATTATTAAACTGCCGAAGCTTCGAAAGCACACTCTTAAAGTCGAAAAAAAGGTGTACGAACCGGACGAAGAAGATTTGACCGCTGCCATGGATGAATTTAGAAAATCAAAAATGGAAGTGAATACGGTAGAAGATGGTGCGAAGAAAGGTGATTTTGTCATCGCCGATTTCCAAAAACTAGACGAATCCGGACTACCAATTATCGGTGAAAAACTTGATCAAAGATTTTTAAAAGTTGGCGAAGATCCATTCATTGGTGAGAATGAAACTAAAGTACTTGGTGCCAAAGCGGACGACTTGATTCGCGTGACGGTTCCGACAGATGCCAATGGAATTACTGCTCCGTATGAACTTAAAGTACTCAATGTAGAACGTCAGAAATTGCCGGAGGTCAATCTTGAATTTGCCAAAAGCATTGACCCTGATTGTGAAAGCCTTGAAAAATTTCAGACGAAAATCCGGGAAAAAATCGAAGAAAATTATGAACGCCGCAGCCAAGAAGAATTGGATCGTTCCTTATCAGATGCGCTGATTGAAAAAGTGAATACAGAATATCCACCATCTATGGTCGAATCGTATTTAGGGCACATGGTAACCGAACTGAAAAATGAAGCCAAGCGAGAATTGGACGAGGAGAAAGTCAGGGAAGTATATCGTCCGGTTGCGGAACGAAATTTACAATGGTATTTAATTCGGAAGGCGCTTATCCAGAACCAGGATTTTGAAATCACCAAGGAAGCACTGGATCAAAATCTTGCTAAAGCTATCGAGCGGAACCCAGACCATAAGAAGGAATTGCAACAATACTACAAAAAGCCCAGCAATCGTCACCGAATTGAAGATGACCTGATGGAAAAGAAAATTCTAGACTATATCCGAGGATTTGCCAAGATTAAGGAAGTGAAAGTACCAACCAAAACACTCCGTGAAAACCCAACTGAAAGAGGATCCTAAATGAGTAAAGACATTCTATCACAATTAGTCCCTATGGTTGTGGAGCAAACCGGTCGCTCGGAACGCGCCTACGACATTTACAGCCGTTTATTAAAAGAGCGAATAGTTTTTTTGGGTACGCCCATTGATGATCATGTAGCCTCTTTGCTGATCGCCCAGCTTTTGTTTCTGGAAGCTGAAGATGCTAAAAAAGACATTCATCTTTATGTGAATTCTCCCGGTGGAATCATTTCATCCGGAATGGGCATTTATGATACGATGCAGTACATTAAGCCGGATGTGGCAACCATTTGCATGGGGCAGGCTGCCAGCATGGGCGCTTTTCTGCTGGCCGGCGGAAAAAAAGGAAAAAGATCAGCACTTCCAAATTCCCGGATTATGATTCATCAACCGCTTGGTGGGGCAGAGGGACAGGCATCGGATATCAAAATCCAGGCAGATGAAATATTACGCATTAAGAAAATGATGAATACGTTAATGGCAAAAAGTACAGGACAAACTTTGAAACGTATTGAAGCAGACACAGACAGAAATTTTTTCATGAATGCCAAAGAAGCTAAAAAATATGGCATTATTGATACCATTTTAGGTAATCGGAAATAATGGCTATGGATAATGACACAAACCAAAATTCCTTAGATATTCCTTTCTCATTTTCGCTTCATAAACCTTCGGAAATAAAGTCTTTTCTAGATCGGTATGTGATTGAGCAAGAGGACGCAAAGCGCGCTGTTGCTGTAGCGGTGTACACACATTACAAACGCATTGCCCATAACGAAATGGATGATGATGTTGAGCTGGAAAAAAGTAATATTCTCATGATGGGGAAAACAGGGACCGGCAAAACGTTAATCGCACGAACGCTTGCAAAATATCTTTCTGTTCCTTTTGCAATTGCAGATGCAACTTCGCTGACCGAAGCCGGATATGTGGGCGAAGATGTCGAAAATATTCTCGTCAGACTTTTACAAGTGGCGAATTACAATGTTAGTGCTGCAGAAAAGGGCATTATTTATTTAGACGAAATTGATAAAATCGGCCGAAAATCCTCGAGTCCATCCATTACGAGAGATGTTTCGGGTGAAGGTGTTCAGCAAGCGCTACTCAAAATATTAGAAGGCACAGTGGCGCACGTTCCACCCAAAGGAGGGCGCAAACATCCTGAACAAAGTTTGATTCCGATGGATACCAAAAATATCCTGTTTATCTGCGGAGGATCGTACGATGGAATGGAAGATATCATTTCCCAGCGGCTCGGGAAGGGAAAAATCGGTTTTGGCGGTACTGCAAGATCAATGGGTTCCGGTGATCCGAATGTTTTTTCTCATTCGCAGCCGGAAGATTTTATCCGATACGGTATTATTCCTGAACTAGTTGGAAGGCTTCCCGTTGTAACGGCTTTATCAGACTTAAGCGAAGACGCGCTGATGCGGGTTCTTCTTGAACCTAGAAATTCACTGGTAAAACAGTACCAAAAGTTATTCCAGATGGAAGGCATCGAACTGGTGTTCCGAAAATCCGCTTTACGGGAGGTGATTCGCCGGGCAAGAAAGTTGAAATCGGGGGCAAGGGGATTACGGTCAGTAATGGAAAATGCGATGATGGATTTAATGTTTCATTTGCCTGAATTGGCGCAGGGGCAAGGCGGCGAACCTGTCTCAACAGTTATTATCACAAATAAAGTCATCACCGGGGAAAATCCACCAACCTACCGCACCTTGCGAAAATCCGCCTGATTTATCCAAAATTTTCCTACTTGAATTTTGATGGTATATAAAGTACTATCCCAAGTTGTATTCAGGACTATATTCGCCTTTTATACACGACAAACCTTATGAATAGCCTAACTCGGAATTTAATAGTAACCATCATTTTAATGAGTATTTCCCTCGGGCAGTCCGACCGTATTGCCGGTAAGATTAGGGGATCTGTTATGGACGGATCAACAGGCGATCCACTTATTGGCGCGAATGTACTCGTGCTGCCGGTAGAATCCGGACGTGGTGCTATGTCCGATATAAACGGCCAATTTGTCATCCCTAATATCCCGGCCGGAACCTATGATATTCAAGTTTCATACATTGGGTATGCAAACCACACTGTTCGAGATGTGAATATAGTTCCAGGGTTGACTGTAAAACTCAATTTTAAGCTCAATGTGGAAGCCGTTGGCATTAAGGCTGTGGATGTGATCGCCCAACGGGATCAGGATGTAGTGACTGTTAAAACAACCACATCCAAAATTGTTATTTCTGGCGATGATATGCAAAAAATGCCGGTATCAAATTTTACTGAGCTCCTTGCAAATACCGGAGGTGTAGTCGAAGTTGAAACGGGTCGGTCCAGCGGGATTCACTTGCGTGGAGGGCGCTCCGGTGAAGTAGCCTTTTTTGTAGATGGCGTTATGACGAATGACCCTGTGGATCGTTCGCAAGGTGTGGAAATTGATAATGAAGCGATCGAAAGTATTGTAATTACAAAGGGCGGATTCTCCGTGGAATATGGAGAGGCGATGTCTGGCGTAGTGAGCATTGTTACCAAATCCGGAAGCAAGGAAACATATAACGGTTCGTTTGAACACGAAGGTGATGGGCTTTTTCCAGAAGGTGGTCTTAACAACGGATATTCTAGGACCAATTTCAGTCTTGGCGGGCCGATTCCATTATTAAAAGGTATCATGTCTTTTTATGTTAATGGAACATTCTTACAGGGCGATCAATCATATGTGCGTTCACAAAAGCTTGATCATTCTGATTATTCATCTCCCCAGGGAACTTTTAAATTAACTTTTTCACCAAAGTATTCATCATTTAACGCAACTCTATCCGCAAATTTCGATCGAACCGAACGGTATAGCTATTCTCACGGAATAAGTCAAGGAAATTGGCTTCAGGATTATTATAAAACAGTGTCGGGTAGCCAACGGGTAAGCCTTCTTGTTCAAAGTATGCTTGGCAAAAATACAAGTTGGCGTTTAAATGTTAGTTATCATGAACCGTATACTGATTATGGGTCCGGAAACAATACATCCTATAAAGATTTTAATTATATTTCAACTCGGTTAGACTGGGTGGAATACGCTGTAAGCAAAGAATGGTATGATCCGCGTACGCGTGAGTGGCAGGATATCACTGATGAAAATGGGCTTCCCGTTTTCTCTGAAGGGTATATTTCTTATGACCAATTGGTTGGTGGATCATCATCGAATGCGGTTAACCTTGCTTCACTTTCATCCGAATTTCAGGCGTTTTACTATTATTATTTTAAAGAGAAAGACTTTTTCAATGTAACAAGCGGGACATGGGATTCAGAATTTTTCAAAATGCAGGCTTTTAATGAACGTTGGCATGATGCGCATCGGTGGTACATTCCCTCGAACCAAGATACATCATCATTTTTCTTTGACGCGGCAGATTCATCAGCAACCCTCAAAGAATTTGATCATAGAGAGTTCTATTCCTATTCGACTGGAGATGAAGATTACCAGATAAAGTATAACTTATATGATTATAATTCTGATCTTCATAATGGATATTATTGGGATCGGGATATTTTCAATGTATATAATTATGGACCCGGAAGACCGCGCCAGCACATCCAGCAAACCATAAATAGAACAGTGGAATTTTTACTGAATTCGCAATGGTCACTGAGGAATAATTTTAAATTTGGTTTCAATGCAACCACCAACCAAATGATGGTAATGGATATTCAATTCGCTAATCAGAACCCATACTTTGATTTGTTTGAATACAAGTCTGGAAGCGATGAGTATCGACCGCTTACATTGGCAGCTTTTGCTGAAAACCAATTTGAACATGAAGATTTTGTTGCATCATTCGGACTTAGATGGGATCGGTTTAAACCGAATGCTAAAGCTGTGGACCAAGTACAACTACTCGACGAAGGTGAAATCAACTATTTTGATCCTTCAACAAAAGATCAAATTAGCCCTCGGTTTAGCCTAAACTTTAGCGCATCAGATATGACATCCATTTATTGTAATTACGGATATTTTTTCCAAAAACCAGAGTATGGGGACGTGTATCAGGGAATTGTAGATCCTGCTGCGGGACTCCCCATTATCGGGAATCCTGATGTTGAACCCGAAAAAACAATTCAGTATCAGGTTGGCATGGTTCACAAATTTTCTGAAAAAATCGGAATTGAACTTAGTGCTTTTTATAAAGATGTGATCAATGCGGAAGCAAAACGAATTTATAGCACCATGATTGATGGTCAGATTGCAACCGTAACGCTGACAGAGATGGAAGATTTTGCAAAGATTAAGGGTGTTGATATTAAATTGCGTTTCAATCGTTTCTTTAATTTATATGGAGACATCGAATACAATTACCTCACTGCAAAAGGGACGGGCTCGAGCAGCAGAGAATATTATTACCTCTATATTTTTGATGCGGACAGACCGTTACCTACAAAAGAATATCCACTGGAATACGATATTACGCATACGTTAAAAGCCAACATCGGCTATTATATTCCCCCGGTTGGGAAAGGAATGCGATCTTTATTCATTGGCAACTGGGATTTCAATGTTCAGGCGAATTTTGCCACGGGACGCGCTTACACACCGGAAGATATATATGGAAAAGCTATGGAGTTGGGATCTAAACGAATGCCATCAACCAAAGACCTTGACCTCATTATCAGAAAATATTTAGGGCCGGTCAGCTTTTTTGTTGACATTCGGAATGTTTTTGATTGGGAAAATGTTTCTTATGTTTATCCATTAAGTGGCGAACCAGATTCTAATGGACGGCCACCAACGTTTGAACCAAGTTTATATAGTAGATATGTAGGTCAAACCAATCCACAGACCGGATCTGTAATGCGTTCCGCTGAAGAAGCGTATGCAGCGCATCTATCACTCTGGAGAAGTCTGATAAGTAGCCCTTACAATTATTCTAGTCCACGTATTGTTCGGATGGGACTCACCCTCAGATTCTAATCTGGGAATTATTTAATTATGAAAATGAAATACTGTCAATCGATACTAATTACTTTTATGGTCGTAGGGTTTTTAACTGCACGTCCACTTTATCAAGCACAGTTACATTCGGAAGCATTTCCATCTTTAAATAGGGGGACGGGATTAGATGTTGCTCCGGAAATTATGCTGTCGTGGGCCGGCGCAGGGTTTTTGACAACGTACACCATCAGTAACACAGGGCAGAATGGGATTTTTGAACCGCCGCCGGGCTGGGATGGCTATGACGGAATGTGGCCAACCGGATTTGGGTATTTCAATGGCCGCACGGGTGAATTTCCCAAAGGAACCGAACAATTTTATACATGGGGTTCGGGTTTATGGATTGGCGCGAAATCGGATCAATTCAATGCCCCAGAAGACAAATCAATTACAGTGGGAAACGTAACTATCGAAAATGTGAGAGTTGCAGCCTGTGCATATTATTCTGAAATGAGCACTATTTCAAAACTTTGGCAGTCTGACCAAACGATTAATGCGCAAAATGATTTAAAAGATGAAGAAAACAAAGGTGAATTTTTATTTGGTCAGAAGAACAAATCGATGGAATCCTTTCAGGATCCCTGGTCGTTTTATGTGCCGAATGTAGGGGATTATTATTCGCCGGAAGATGCAGTAGATACGCTCTACCGCTTAGAACATGAACCAATCAATGTTAGACGGAGAGCATTCCTACAAACAGCAGCAGGGTTGGATTCAAATCGCGTGTTGCTTGATCCTTTTCGGGTAGATGAAAATGGTGTGGTTCATGGAGATGTTGTCTCGGATGAAGATACTTATGCAGTTTTTGGGGATTACATTCAAGAACGTTATGGGAATTTTTTATGGACCGGCGGGTATGATGAGCGCTCACTCGGTGTGAAAGTAGAACAACGGACCTATAGTTGGGTTACTGATGATTACCTTTATATCAATTATAAAATTACGAATATGAACGATTTTCCGCTCGATAGTGTTTTCGTTGGCTATTTCATGGACAATGATGTGGGTTATGCTGATGACGACCTGATTGGGTTCGACCGCAGTTTAAATTTAGGGTATTCTTATGACTCTGATTTGGAGGAAACAGGTTGGGTTGCACCGGCGGGATATCTTGGATCTGTCTATGTGGAGACGCCTGTGGATTCCGTTGGAGATCCTGTGAATGGCATTCCTGCATCCGGAAATGAGCTTGATGATTGGGAAATTGGATTAACAGGATTCCAAACATGGATTCGGTCTGATCTCGGTCAAAGTGAAGGACATCCCGGCGACGTAGATGACAGCGAAGTGGATCATCTGAAATATTTCCAACTTTCTTTAACGGATAGTTTTGAGGTGTACGAAGAACCGCAAGATGTTCGTCAACTTGCCACAAGCGGTCCGGTTATTCAAATGCTTCCGGGCGAAACCATTAGTATTACCATTGCCTTAGTTGCGGGTTCTTCTTTGGCAGACCTAAAAGAAAATACACAAGCAGCCATTGATAAATTTGATTCGGGTTATATTGGTGCAGAAGCTCCACCATCACCGGGGTTAACCGTTCAACCTGCGCATGAAGCTGTCTATCTATCTTGGGACGCATTTCCTGAAACGGTCAAAGATCCATTTACAGGTAAAACAGATTTTGCGGGTTACCGCGTGTACAGATCAACCACCGGATTGCAGGGAGATTGGATAGAACTTGCAGAATACGATGTGGATGGTGACAGTTCTGAATGGTCCGGTACTATGTCTTACACAACTGGGACATCCAACGCAATAGGTGAATTTGTCGGTCCGCTTGGTACAGGTGATATTTCGGCACAGTCTTCCATTGATGCGATTTCAGATAGGTTTAAAGAAGGCGAATACACGATCGAATTTGTTTCAGGAACCATTGATACGGGTGGCGGATCAGAGGCAGATACGCTTAAAATGGTGATTTACAATGTGACAAACCGTACATTGGTTCAGCCGAATCTTGCAGCGATGTCAACAGGAGAAGGATTCAGAACTTATTCGGCGTATGATACATCTGCAAAAAAGGCGTCCGGTGGAATGTTAACAGATATCGATGTTTATCGCCCTGGATACTATATTTATCTTGATGGATTTTTTGTTCGTATTTCTTCCGGAGAATATAAGGACCTCGATTTAGACGGAACCATCAGTGCTACGGAAATATCTCAGCAAAGTTTGAATCCTCAAGAAGGAGATGTGTTCACCATTCAATCCTTTGCTGCAGATGATGTTGGCGATCAAACCGGGCTTGAGTACGTTTACTTGGACGAAGGATTGGTAGATGGATTGACATATTTTTATTCGGTAACATCATTTGATATGGGAGAACCCACGCTTGGGATTCCGTCGCTTGAAAGCAGTATTTATCAAAATTTAATCACGGTAATGCCTCAGCACATGTCGTTAGAACTTGCAGGTAAGCCGGAAATTTCTGATTATACTAAAGAAGGACCTTCTACTAGTGAATTTCTGAAAGCGATTACAGCGTATGAAAATTTAACCGGGCATCATTACCGCATCAATTTTTATAAAACAGATCCATTTGATGAAACCAGCAAGGCAGACTACGGATTGCTAACAGATTCCAGCATGGCGAACATTGGTGTTGCTAACGAATCATTAATAGGGTTGAATTCCGGGACTGCGTACAAAGATACATTTCTCATTGGTGGGCGAGATACGGATGGTGATGGAGATATTTCGGCTGGTGATAATCTTCCAAATGGAATTATTGTCCCGGGAACTGTGCTGCTCACCGTTGGATCAACCACCTTAACCGATCAGGGGGACGGGATTATCCAGGGAATCGTTGGATCAGATACAGTTAAGGGAACCATTCATTACGGACAATCCACCATTGCTTTGGATGCAACTTCTGCAACAACCTTAGGTACTGGAAATGTCAGCGTAGATTATCAATACAACCCAACTGTATTAAAAAATAGTTCTAATTCAGCTTATACAGGAACACTTAGCCCGGGTGGTATATTTTATATCGCTACTATTGATACCGGTGACAATGCTGTAGATCATGGGTTCATTTTTATGGTTACAAATCCGACGCTCGAAGTGGATTCGGTGTACTGGAATTTGGGCGCCAATGCCGTGGATCTTTTCCGGTTTTCTGTTTCCGAGAGTAACCTAGAACCTTACGATTATTACATCACATTTTTTGATGAATCTGATTCTGCAAGTGCACCAACATCTGCATGGGCGGATTTCAAGGAAATATCAGGTGATTCAAGTTACAATCCTCAGCGAGTCCCTTTGCAGGTGACGAACCAGACGCTTGGCGAATCAATTTCATCATTCAATACTGGGAGAATATCTGAAAAAAAATATCTTTGGTGGGATACCGATTCTTCCACAGCAAATTCTAAAAATAAGTTCAATGTTTTAACTCGTGAAGCGCAGGTAAATACAGCGGTAAGTCCCTATTCTTTTAAAGTCATTTTCCAACCTTTCGATGATAATATCACTGGTGGCTCGGTATTGGATGCACCTGCCGGGATTAATAATGCAAACCCTGATACACTATTTGTACGAACCTCGCGCCCACTGACAGAAGAAGATATATTTAGGTTTTACACCGTGAATATGTTGGATACACTTTCGATGGTTTCATTGGATGATATTCGCGTTGTTCCAAATCCCTATATTATCCGGGCTGCTTGGGATCATAATCGTTTTAATCAACGGATTGATTTCCGGCATTTGCCCTCCGAATGCACTATTAGAATCTTCAATGTTGCGGGTGAATGGGTTGCGACTTTGAAGAAGGATAACATGGTTGGCGATAATGAAATAAAGGATGAAGAAGGTACGTTAGCTTGGGATCTTAGAAATTTTGAAGGACTCAAAGTTGCCAGCGGACTTTATCTGTATCATCTTGAAGGGAAGCTCTTCGGTAAAACCGTTACCAAAGAAGGAAAATTCGCGATTGTGCTTGGGCCATGATGAAGTTGCGAACACTATCAACAATATTTTTGACCCCTTTCCGCCGAAGGTCGGACGCGATGTGTTTCCCCTATTACAGGGGAAAAGCAATGGTTTTGAGCACTTTTTTCTCCCCTGTCATAGGGGATAATGAAAAGTGGGGTAAGAAATCAATGATTCAGATATTTCTGTCATTATTGTTTTTTGCACTAATCCTCTCCCCCCCAATTTTGTTTGCAGGGCAGGGCAGCGCTGGTGCCAAATTTTTGCAAATTAATTCCTTTCCAAGGGCCGCAGGTTTGGGTGGTACTATGGTCGCTCGTGGAGGACTACTAGAAGGAGTTCATTACAATCCTGCAAGTATTGCAACGTTAAAAGGATTTACTGCTATCGTTTCCCACTCTGAATATTTTGTAGATATGGGATATGAACAGTTTTCTGCTGCGTATCGAACTTCATTTGGTACCATAGCCGTTGGAATGGTTGGTTTGTTTTCAGGTGAAATGGAAGAAACCACTGAACTTGATCCTCTCGGAACCGGACGAATGTTTACAGCGAATGATTATGCGCTTCATATGTCCTTTGGCAAAAAATTTACGGACAAATTCAGCGGAGGGTGGACTGCAAAATATGTGATCCAGACCATAGACAAATTGAGTGCAACCAATGTAGTTTTTGACATAGGCGCACTCTATAACACAGGACTTATCAATAATTTAGTGATTGGATTTGCGCTCAGAAATTTTGGAAAAGATATGCATTACTCAGGTGAAAATCTACAAAAACAAGTTAAACTCGGTGAAAGTGATTTCGAGGAAGAAGACGTGAGAATAGAGGTAGTTTCAGAAGACTATCAGCTTCCGATTAGTTTTGAACTTGGATTCAGTATGGATTTTCCATTGCCACTGGGTGCTAAGTTGACAACAAGTCTTGCTATTCGTAATATCGTTGATCAGGCGGAATTTTCTTCTGCAGGTGTGGAATTGAATATCAAAGATTTTATCATCCTTACTGCAGGACACGGGAATCTGAATTCTCTGGGGTATTCTGATCCAACTGATGCACAACTTAACGGTAATATGCGTGGATTTTCTGGGGGGTTTGGAGTTAACCTCGAACCTGTATTTAGACAGAAAACAAAACTTTTTTATGGATTTGAAGACCATCGATATCTCGAGCCAATTCACTCGGTCGGGGTTCAATTCCAGCTTTAACAAAAACACAAGAGGAGATCATCATGAAATCAATGCTTAACACACTATTAATATCAGTTGTGCTCATTAGCAATTCATTCGCCGGTGAAACATCAGTTTTTAAAAAAGAACATAAATGGGATGTGATAACGCGAGGTGAAAACACACTGACTCTTAAAGAAGGCTTTTGGACACATCGGTTGGGTGTCAATATAGATGCGAGGAATAACCGCGCAGTGTACGATACTATTTCATTATATAAAGCACCAACATCTGTTGAAAGTTACGATGATTTTCTTGGTGGGTACCAAAGCACAGGTACAGACTCGATAATTATGCGGTATCATTTGCTGACAGATGGAATTATTAATGAACTCCATGCTATGATTTTGGCAGGTGGTGATGCAGAAGCATGGATTGAAGGACCTGCTGTGCAATGGGTAGATGATGACGGCGATGGTGTGTATGAAGCTGGTTGGTACGCTTTCCCAAACGATGTAACAGTAGGGGATCCACCAATAGACGCTACGATTGCTCCCATAACTCCTTTTAGTGTTGGCATTGAATTTGGTACCAGTGTACTTGCAAACCATTTTACCCAAGACGGAGATTGGGAACCTTGGCTAGCATCCACAGGCACCGGTTGGCAGGTGGTTAATTTCGCAGAAACATTTGGCAGTGGAGTAGAAGTAACCGCAACTGCAATGGATTCTCCGAATGATGAGATTTATATTTGGGCAGGTTATACTGCTACCAGCGGTAATTCAGCCAGTCCTGCATCGCTTTATCAAGATGGCACATTTCACTCAACCGAAGAAGAGGGGAATTGCCCAAGTTATTCAACGCTTCATTCTCTAGGTACACCATCGGGATGGTACAGAATTATATCATCCGCTGACGATAACCTTTATGTGAACCATATGATGCAGATTGTGGTTCAGTACGATGCGGTTCCACCCATCATAGAAAACCAAGCGCAATTCAGCGATACTTTTGCTGAAACACGACGTATTTGGGCGGACGTTGTAGATCTTGACGGAGATGCTTTTGTTTGTACGCTAATGACTGCAATTGGTAAAGCAGATGGTTCATCCTCAAGTGCAAATTATGAAATGATAGAAGATGCGGCAACTGCCGGTCGATATTACGCCGACGTCAGCATTGATGTAGGCGATACGCTTAGTTTCCAAGTATATACCGAAGATGTAACAGGACGTGGAAATTCGGGTGGTATTGGAACTTATGTTCGAGTTTCTTCTCCTATTTCAACTCAAATGACACTTCTTATTCAGGATGGAAGCATTGATACGCTCGATCTTTATACATCCGGCACTGGTCTAAATTCAATACTGAGTGGTAGCGAATTTACTCGATATTATATATGGAATGTGGCAGAGCGTGATGGGATTGACAGTTCGGTTGTTAATCATTCTACATTTAAAACGATTGTCAAGTATGGCTGGGGAGGTTCATCCATGGCCGCATCCGGTACAGATAATAACGGCTATGCTGAATTTTTAGACAGAGGCGGTCGCATTTTGTATGCGGATATGGATTATTTTTTCGCTGCAGGTTTAGGTGCATCTGGGTCTTTTAGTTCCGGAGATTTTGCTTACGATTATCTCGGCCTCGGGAGTTATGTAAATGATCCTGATAATGATGGGGATGCGGATAACGGCGGATATGGCGATGTTCAAATGACCGGAGTTACCGGGAATGCCATTACCAATAACTGGGTATCAAGCCCGTATATTATTGATTTTGAATCCATTGGGTGGCCCAATTGGGGTGATTTCCTTACAGCAAAAACCGGTGGGAATGCTGTAAAGATTTTTACAGGAAATACGAGCTACGAAGGCACTGGTGTTACCAATTATGATATGGGATCGAGTGCACCATTTAAAACAGTCTATTTTTCATTTCCAATAGAAGCGGGATCTGGAAATGACTGGGCAGATTTTACATCCTTGCTTACCAATGCGCATACATGGCTCGTAGGTACCGGCGGTTCTTCAGCAGCGCCGACGCCTGTTACGCCGGCAGATGGTTCTACAATTACAATCACAGATGCCAATGCATCGTTTGATTCACAATCCTTTTTCCTGAGTGCAGGGAATGTGTCTGATCCGGATGGTGATATGCTTGCAATTCGCATTGATTTTGGTGGAGGGCTCGCTGGGTTTACGATCCCGCCAATTGAAAAATCAACGGTAAACTCATTTAGCGTTTCGTATTTAGATCTGGGTACTTTTGTAGGTGTCGGAAATACCGTTACAGGAACCTGGACAGCCGTTGCAACCGACGGGATGTATGATACGGAATCTTCACCAATGAACCTTACAATTGATGCATCTGGATTAACTCAGTTAGCAGTGGATGAACCAAGTGTAGTTGAAGGATTTAATCTTCATCAGAATTATCCGAACCCATTCAATCCGGTAACCAAGATTCAATTTGAGGTTGCTAATCGTTCGATTGTTTCGGTTCGGATTGTGAACGTATTGGGTCATGAAGTTCGAAGCCTTGGATCTTCAGAGGTCAATCCCGGAATGCATTCTGCCATTTGGAATGGAACTAATTCTCTTGGTGAAAAAATGCCGTCTGGTGTTTATTTTTATGAAGTAACAGCGGTTGATCCAGTAACCGGCGCCGAATTGTTTAGCGACGTGAGCAAAATGCTCATGCTGAAATAGACGATTTTAACAGATGCCATTAAAGTCAAATTGTATGACCCCATTGAGTTTTCTCCCCTGTAATAGTGGAGAAGCGAAGAGGGGTGTGAAAAAATAAATGTTCATACAATTTTAATCTCGGAAGGAATATGACAGAAGTACGAAAAATATTACTGGTCTTTTTCGCCGCGGGAATTCTCGCGGCAGAGCATCCGGTTAGCTTGATTCAAGCAGACCTTGAGAAGGGATATATCAGCGAGATTGAGGCCGTAGAACTAAAGGCGCGTGCCCTATTCTTAAATGAAACACTTCCGGAAAAATATCAAGTTGCTGATGCAACTCCCTTAAAATGTGGACTCCCTTTTCATCAGGATGCCTTAGATCATTTGGATGAACTTCCATTTGATCTTCAAAACGGGCTGGTGAATTCTTCAACGACATCGTCAACCAGAACAAACCGTGTGATTTATACATCTTCCGGCGGATTATTTAGAATTTCGTATTCTACCAGTGGTTCGGATGCTGTTTCTAATTATGATGGAAATAACAATGGAACGCCGGATTACATTGAAGACATGGGCGACTATTTTGATGATGCAATCGACTGGGTTACAACAAACAGTTGGCACAACCCACTCGACTATACCGGAAATTCACAATTTATTGTAACGGTAGAAAATTTAAGTGGTGTGTACGGCTACGTTCCTGGAAATTCCTATCATCAGATTTGGATGGACAACAGTCTCTCTGATCGATATAATAAACTCACCGGATGCCATGAGCTCTTTCACTTGGTTCAGCATTCCTATTCTGTATCCAGTTCATGGTTTAAGGAAGCGTCCTCCATGTGGATTGAAGAAAAAATGTACGATTCGTTGGATGGATATGAAGGGTACGAAAGCGCCTTCCAAACTAAACCTCATTACAGTCTTGATACATTTCTCAGTGGAGAATTATATCAGTATGGTGCCGTTCTATGGAATTTTTACATCGAAGAAAATTTTGGAGCGCAGGCGATTAAATTGGTTTGGGAAAAACCAATCGGAAATGCTATTTCTGCTGCCAATTCTTATTTCCAAGATGAGGGCACCAGCCTTTCGGCAGAATTCCCAAAATTCACGGCTTGGAATTATTATACCGGCAGCAGAGCAAACGGAACCTATGAGGGTGGGCAGTATGAGGAAGCAAGTAATCTTACTCCCGGATCCCATGCCGGAACCTATACAAATCAAATATCCAATTTCACACCTACAACCCTCAATTTGCCTGATCATCTAGGTACAAATTATGTCCGGGTAAATCGTAGTGGAAGTTCAGGTCATCTTCTTGTTGAATTTGACGGCGATGCCAGCAGAGATTGGCATTTACAGATTTTTACTCGAGCAGGAAGCAATTATGATGGTACAGAAATTACTGTGGACGGCAATGGTGATGCGCTATACGTTTTAAATGATTGGGCCAATTACAGCAGCGTAACCATAAATCCGACGGTGCTAAACACCACCGGATCGAATGCACAGTATATCTTAAATGTAAATCCTATAACAACTCTTGTTTTGTTAGGGGCCGTAACATCGGTTGTGAGTGGATCTGATACATATCCCGATCCTGGCGAAACGGTTTCTCTCACCGTTTCATTTTCGAACTATGGAAATCCTGTTTACAATGCAACCGCTACTTTATCAACTACGAATCCTAATGTGTCCATCGTTGATGGAACCACAGCATCCATTGATATTGCGACCAATGGAACAGCAAGCAACGCAAATGATCCATTTGAAATATCTATCAATTCTGATGCGCCATCAGGTGTTGTAGAGTTTAGCATCAATCTAAGTGGAGGAAGTACGAATTATGTTACCGAAGACTGGTCTATGAATGTTGGTCTTCCGGGAGTGCTACTCGTAGATGATGATAATAGCGGAAGCACACAGGAAGTAATTGTGGATGCACTTGATGCGATGGGATCCTCTTACGAAGTGAAAGACAGGGCATCGAGCGCCATTTCATCAATGAATTTGAATTCAAGAAATTTAGTTATTTGGAACACTGGAAGTGTGAATTCAAGTGCATTGTCGCAGGAAGAACGCAGCGCAATCAAAGGGTTTTTGGATGCCGGTAAATCCTTATTTCTCGTTGGCGATCATTTAGCACAACAGTTGGATGGTACAAATTTATTGAATGACTATTTGAATATGCATTTTGGTGGTACACGCTCTTCTACAACATGGTTAAAAGGCGTTACAGGTGACCCACTTGGAGTTACTTCCTCTAATTGGGCGTTAATTACGGCTGATGCTTCAGGAATTGATTCTGTTGCCACAAAAGGAGATCCAAGAAGCCACATCTCATTTTACATTAATGGTGATGATGATCATGGTGGTATTCTTCGGTATTCATCGGTGGATTATCAAGCAGTATTCGCTTCATTTAAGTTGGATAGGGTGAACGCAACCAATTCGAGCTTTATGGAACCGGTTGATGTTGCTACTAAAATATTGGAATACCTTACATCAGCGGTTTCTTATCCAACTGCCGTTTCGCTCAGCAGTCCTTCGACCGGTACATCCCAAACACTTGAAAACGATGATGATGCGATTGATTTTATCTGGTCCGGTGAAACCTCCGATGTTACGTACACCTTTTATCTTTCTTCTTCAGCGACTAAGATTGATCCCTTATATATAGAGGACAATGTTTCCGGTGGAACTCTGTCCTTAAGTTACCAAGAAATGGTGGACAATTTTGGCTTTGTAGAAAACCAAACAGTTTACTGGGGCGTTTCTTCCGAAAAAGATATGGAAGTTTCCGTTTCAGAATTATCTTCTTTAACCTTTACAGTTAGTCAAAATGTAGGGGTTGAGTCAGGAGGAACGGTTCCGACGGTTTTTTCGGTTGGTTCAAATTATCCAAACCCGTTTAACCCTCAAACGCATTTTGACGTAGGAATTCCTGAAACCGGGTTACTGAAGGCGTCAATTATTGACATGAATGGAAGGGAAGTTTCACTTTTGGCAAATGAGATTTTTCAACCGGGGAATCATCGCTTTACCTGGAATGGGAAGGATAATAATAATTTCGCATCGCCAACGGGAGTGTATATAATCCACATCCGTTACAACGGAGAAATGCGGTCCCAAAAAATAGTTTTATTGAAATAGGGACGCACTTTAATTACTACAATAAACATAAGTAACTTACTGTTCGGAGTGAATCAATATGAAAATTAATCTCAATACTACTTTAGTTTTAAGTCTATTGTTTGGGTTGAACTTTGGTTTGGCACAGGATTGTCCCGCGGACTCCTCTTATCATGTAGATAGCCGTACTCAAATTTCGGACGGCATTGGTGGTATGATAGAAAATCCAACTTTTGGAGATACAATAGCAACAGGACTTTGCGCCTGCATAGATTTTAAAGCAACACTAGATGGGAATGAGAATTCGGTTACCTTAACAGTTTTTATAACTGATCACGAACCGGTTCGAGGTGTTGAAATAAACATTTACAACGATCAGAGCACACTCATCTCTAACAATATGAGCGAACCATTTGTGGATGCTGATGGTGATAATAGTTATGATAGCGGTGAAGATTTTACAGACTGGGACGGCAATGGTAATTGGACCTCGCAACTTTATTCAAAGGGTTCGAAACTGACTAATTTGGAAAATGAAGATGGCACGTCTGCCAGTTCTTCCGCGATGCAGCTCATTGCAAATGACATGGGTGGTTATATTAAAATAATGGCATATAACACAAGTCAGGTTCAAACGCAAGGTGACGGGACGCAAGGTGAATTGTTTTCCATTACGTTTGGTTTACCCAGCGGACAAGTCGCACTTCCGGACAATATCAGTTTTGGAATGGGCATGCCGAATGTTCCGGGGACCACGAATGAAAATAGTCTGCTAAATGTGGTGTGCAGTTATCCCGATACGAATAATATGACATCCTTCAGTTCCGATTTTCTTTCCATCGCGGAGTTAGGTGGCATACCGAATACATTTGCGCTTGATCAAAATTATCCGAATCCGTTCAATCCAACTACGCTGATTTCATTTGATCTTCCCCAGTTTCAGCATGATGTAAAACTCACCGTTTACAATCTACTTGGCCACCGCGTTGCCGAACTCTATAACGGTTCTGCTAATCCCGGAAGGTTTCAGGTAGAGTGGAATGGTTTGGATTCTTATGGACAGACCGTGGCATCCGGAATGTATTTTTATGAATTGAAAACGGGTGAATTCACTGCCAGAAAGAAAATGATATTGCTGCGTTAATTCGTTTAGACTTACCGACAAATTTTCTAAATTCCCCTATCCCTTCGAGGTAGGGGAATTTTTTTATGAATAGAATTACATTCATTTTATTGTGGGTTATGGTGGCGGGGCTCACCGCTCAAATCCAATCTTATCGCCAACCGGACGATATAAAAAACGAATGGCAGGATTATACATCCTTCCAAAAACAGGAGCTACTT
>Ga0257118_1000261_pt1:32500-59951 | contig 59951 bp, 34 predicted proteins | sample SI112_150mmetaG_FD_190156 | JGI IMG/M metagenome (GOLD analysis project Ga0257118, IMG submission 190156) | Marine microbial communities from Saanich Inlet, British Columbia, Canada - SI112_150m | ecosystem: Environmental > Aquatic > Marine > Inlet | place: Canada: British Columbia...
CCAAACGACTGTTTACTAAAAACACAGGTCTATGCTAAGTCGTAAGACGAAATATATGGACTGACACCTGCCCGGTGCTGGAAGGTTAAATGGAGAGGTTAGTCCCGATTTATCGGGACGAAGCTTTGAAATGAAGCCCCAGTAAACGGCGGCCGTAACTATAACGGTCCTAAGGTAGCGAAATTCCTTGTCGGGTAAGTTCCGACCTGCACGAATGGTGTAACGATTTGGGCACTGTCTCTACTTGAAACTCAGCGAAATTGAAGTGTCGGTGAAGATGCCGGCTACCCGCGGCAGGACGAAAAGACCCCGTGAACCTTTACTATAACTTAGCATTGGATTCTGGTTCTGCATGTGCAGGATAGGTGGGAGGCTTTGAAACTCGGACGCTAGTCCGGGTGGAGCCAACCTTGAAATACCACCCTTGTATTGCTTGAATTCTAATCCCGACCCGTGAATCCGGGCGAGAAACAGTGTTAGGTGGGTAGTTTGACTGGGGCGGTCTCCTCCTAAAAGGTAACGGAGGAGCCCAAAGGTTCCCTCAGCACGGTCGGTAATCGTGCGTAGAGTGCAAAGGCATAAGGGAGCTTGACTGCGAGGTCGACGGACCGAGCAGGTGCGAAAGCAGGGCTTAGTGATCTGGTGGTTCCGCATGGAAGGGCCATCACTCATCGGATAAAAGGTACTCCGGGGATAACAGGCTTATCTCCCCCAAGAGTTCACATCGACGGGGAGGTTTGGCACCTCGATGTCGGCTCATCACATCCTGGAGCTGGAGAAGGTTCCAAGGGTTGGGCTGTTCGCCCATTAAAGTGGTACGTGAGCTGGGTTTAGAACGTCGTGAGACAGTTCGGTCTCTATCCGCCGTGGGCGTAGGATATTTGAAGGAAGCTGCACCTAGTACGAGAGGACCGGTGTGGACGAACCTCTGGTGCACCAGTTGTCACATCAGTGGCATCGCTGGGTAGCTATGTTCGGTCAGGATAAGCGCTGAAAGCATATAAGTGCGAAACCTATCCTAAGATTAGATATCCCTACCGTAAGGTAATAAGGCTCGTTGTAGACTACGACGTTGATAGGCCACAGGTGTACGTGCAGTAATGCATTTAGCCGAGTGGTACTAATTAGCCGAACGGCTTTATCAAATTTTTCTTTGCCTATTGAATTCGGTGTCAATTTCCAAAATATTTATCCTGGTGACTATAGCGGCGGGGTACCACCCGATCCCATCCCGAACTCGGAAGTTAAGCCCGCCCGCGCCGATGGTACTGCACGGGAGACTAGTGCGGGAGAGTAGGTCGTTGCCGGGAATATTTAAAATCCCCTCTACGGAGGGGATTTATATTTATGGGTGTGATGTAAATCACCATTTTCGATTAATCATTGTTTCAGTATGTAAGATTCGCCTAAATTACCAATGAGGACTTAAAGGATATGAAGCGATTCAAGAAAATACTATTCATCTTAATGGTTGCTGGAATAATTGTTTTCCCAACAAAAGGACGGTCTCAAAATGTTACCGTCACCGGGCAAATCTTCGAATATGTGACCTATTATATGAGCAATTTTGATGTTCAATCCGGGTCTTCTGATATTCAATTATTTCGATATTTGATTCAATCTGACACCTATCCTGTTTATTGTAAAGTTTGGTTTAAAGCTTCTATGGTATCTCCTTCCCTTGGGGTGACTTCTGCAACTACCATCGTTGAACTTGAATCTAATGTGATGCAGTTGCTGGCAGACCTAGCTTTGGATAATCGCTATTTTACGGTCACATCTGATTTTCTCTATGATCAAGCATCCCCGCCCAATACTATTCCATTAGAAGTGACTCCTATTCAGTTATTGGATCCACAAGAATTTGATGCAATGATGAGTTCCATTATGACAACCGGTCAGCTAGCAGATGGGGAATACACTTTTGAAATCAAAATTTATGCAGGAGCTGATGAATTAGGATTATCTTTAGTTGAACACGATTCAAAAACGATTATTGTCCAAACACCAACAGCAATTACATTGGAATCTCCCGGTGGAAATATTGAAGACACTACGCAAACAATTGTTTATACAACCTACCCTTTCTTTAATTGGTCAAGCCAAGGTTGTAACGGGTGTGAGACATTAATCCGGGTAGCAGAATACGATCCTTCTGAACACGCATCCATAGATGAAGCGATTGAGGGTGAAACTTCCTTGCCGGCTAGCCAATCTTTAGGCTGGGAAAATATCGGCAGCTTTTCCAGTTACCAGTATCCTGTTACAGGTGCTCGTCCCTTAGGATTTGGAAAATTATACGTTTGGCAGGTAAAAAAATCGCTTTCTACGACTGGTGGAATGGAGGAACTCATTTCAAATATTTATACATTTAAAGTGGCTGATCCAGCAGGCGGAACGGCAAATTCAGCAGCTACATTTCACCCAGTTTTAGAAGGATTACGACAAGCACTCGGTGATGACCAGTTTAATGCTTTGTTCGGACCTGGAAGTGCGTTAGATGGATATTCTCCGCAAGGTGTTTATACCATTGATGACCAATCGGTAGATGAATCAAGTATTACCTATTTATTGAACCAAGTGATCAATCAAAATATTTCAGTTATAAACGTAAATATTGAAGACTGATGAAGAATAGAATTCTATCTTTATTAATGCTAATAACGATTGGAGTTAGCCTTTCTCCTGCGGCTGCTAAGATTGCGGTTGTAACGAAAGTTAAGGGTCTTGTAGAAATGGAAAGAGGAAAATCTGGTTTTTCTGCGCTAAAGCCCGGTGTCATTTTAGAAGATGGTGATCGTGTTCGAACCGGCAGTAACGGATTTACTGCTGTAATTTATATTGATGATAAATCTCTTCTTAAAATAAAAGAGGATACAGAAATAGTTATATCTGGGAAACGGGATGTAAATAGTATTTCTAAGGAAGTTAATATAGGTCAAGGAACTTTACGCGCTTCTGTGGGCAAACAGAAAAAAGGGGCTTTTGTTGTTAAATCGCCAACATCTGTGGCATCTGTTAAAGGAACCGTTTTTGATTTTATTTCTGATCCTGATGCAGGTGATCAGATTATTGGTATTGAAGGAATTATTGAATTAACCAATTTACTAACAGGTGCTTCTGTGGATATTACTGAAGGCTTGACCGGTTTCTCTGATCAAGATGGTTCTTTGAATTCTGCTCCCACCGATCCCTCAACCATTCCAACATATCCGGATGATGCTGAAACGGGCGGGTCCTCTTTCTTGAAAATCATTCTCGAAGGACCGGACGGAAATGAGAAAACCATTATTATAGAATATCAGTAGGCTACGCCGACTGTTTAACCGGCAGCGATCATAACGCAAATGGCTGTTGACCGCACACTTTTTAAACCTATTATAAGAATAATTTTTCTTACCATGTGCCTTTCTATTGGATCGGCACAAGTGATTTATCATAAATCACCCAACCGGGGCAAAGTTGGCGAAGATTTAGAACTGTCCGTAACACTTTTTACAGATATTCCCGTCTCGAATGCGATTGTATATTTTCGGGAAACTAATGGGTTATCTTTTTCCGAAATAAACATGAATATTGTCGCTCCAAATTGGACAGCGATTATTCCCGGCGGAAGATTGTCCGAAAAGGGTTTTGAATATTGCATTGTGGTCAATTTATCAGATGGTTCCAGTTATGCAACTCCACAGAATAACCCATTTGAAAATCCGCATAAAATACTCATTGAATTCGGCGAAGATAAATTCAAAAAATTTAATGCAATATCCCAGGGGATTAATTCGATGTTGGCGACTCCGGATGTTTTAATTTTATCACCGGAACCATCCGAACTGGTTCGACCGGAAAATGTTGTCATTGCTGTTTCTTTGTTCAGTGCGCCGCAAATTGATTCTTCGAGCATTCGGATTGAACTAGATGGGGTTGACAAAACATCGGCAAGCATTATTGAATCGGGAATTGTTAGTTTTACGCCGAACCCGTTAACGGACGGGCTTCATACGATAGATTTACACATGAGCACGGCGTATGGAATGGAAATCGAACCACTATCCTGGTCATTTACCGTAACGAGTGGTATGGAAAGCATGATGGAAGAATTTGAATATGGTGGCAATCTTAGATCTCGAATGTCGCTTGAGTCAATTTCCGGTGTGAATTACGATGTTAAAGAATTAACCGGAGAAGGATTTGTCACGCTTCCATTTGCAGAATTCAAAGTATCATTTCGGCAAACATCGCGAGAATCTGAATTCCAGCAGCCGCAAAATAGAATGTCTGGAAGTTTTAAAATGAGTGAATTTGTGCAGTTGAAATTTGGAGATTTCAATCCGCGTCTATCACCATTTTTAATTGATGGAAGACGGATTAGAGGAACGGGTGTGTCTCTAGAAATTCCTTGGGTTCGTTTTCAGTATGTAAGCGGTGAACTCAATCGTATCGTTCAAAATCAAGATGGTGTGGACAATACGTATAAATTTTTGACCTATGATCTCACAACAGATTCCACGGGAAAAACGACCTATGCCTTAGATAGAGTTGGGTACACATTTCAGCGGAACATGACGGCATTAAAGTTATCGGTTGGTCCCAAATATGGACTGCATGCAGGAGTGCACGTTTTACAAGCGCGAGATGATATCAATTCCGTCCGGCATGCTTTAGGCAACTATTCTTTTACGGTGGATTCCTCTGCAACTGGATTGGAAGCCGGCACCTATTCTTATAATGATTTTTTTTCAACCGTTGATGCAGCTGGGAATGTTGTGGATTTTAAATCCGATCATTGGGGCGGTGCGGCACCGGAAGACAATCTTGTGTTTGGGTTTGATATGGGCACTTCCTTAGATGACCGAAAACTCACCATTGATTTTACTTGGAATATGAGTTTGTTTAATCGTGATATTTGGGATGGTGTAATGACGCGAGCAGAAATGGATACTGCTTTAGACGACAGCCTCGATGGTCTAATTGGCGTTCAGTACGATGAATTTGGCAATGCCACTTCAGGTTCTGTTGCGATTGATACCAGTCAAGTATTTGATCCGGTTCCATGGAAATCCTTTTTTATTATGAATGCTAATATGTCACCGCTCGTGCCGTTTGATGTGACGACTTTTGAGACCAATCCAATTTCCACTATTGTGAATATGCCATCGTCTGCGTTTTCTTTTAAAGTAAAAGGACATTATGCAAAAAATAATTTTATTTTGGAATATAGACAAGTTGGTCCGGAATATGTTTCTTTAGGAAATCCCTATCTTTCGAGCAATGTAAGAGATTTTCTTTTAAGTAATCGTTTGGCATTGCTGGATTATAAAATGTTCATTACCGGGTTCTATAAATATCGTGATAATGAAATATTAAAAGCAACTCTTGACCCATTAAATACAACGACTTTAGGTATGAATATGTCACTAAATCCCGGCGCAGATTCGCCATCCTACGTTGTTAATTTTCAATCGATCGGGAAATATAATGAAAAAACAAATCTGGATTCGGTGGGTGGAGAACTCGTGGATTTACGAGAGGATTCGCGTGCTGTGAATACGCTTACATCTGTAAATATACCATTGACAATTTTGAATATGACCCATTTTATCGTGATCAATTATAATACAATCAAAAATACCGATAAACTTGAAAGTGAACGTGCGGGAAATTATTTATTTCCGAAAACAGATACCGAAACTCTTTCCTTGAATTTGTCTTCTAAATTTTACACCCCACTTCGATCCAATATTTCCTTCAGCAAGACGGAATTGTATCTACCATTCACAGACACGGATGGCACCGTATCGAAGGCCAAATATATTTGGACAACCGCAGGCTTGGCAGGACAATATGGTTTTTTGAATCAAAAGCTTCGTGTGTCTGGTGGATTTTCTTATCTTGCAAGTAAAGGCCTGACAAATTCTACTATTATGTCCATTAAAGGGGGTGCGGATTGGGATGTGGTGGAGGGCATGACTGCGATCATTTCCGGTGTACTTCAGTTGACAAATACCGGTGATAAAACGGAAGTAAATACTACAGGAATTATTCTCAAACTTCGCTATAATTTCTAAAGATGGATCTCATTCTAAAAGAACTGAAAGACCGCTGGGTTGGTATTGTCATTACTGCGTCATCTATTTTGCTTATATCTGTTTTTCACTGGCTCGGACTTTTCGACGTGCTCGAAATGAAATCCTACGACTATCGTTTTCACCGTGTCCGCGGGCCGTTGACAGGTTGGACTGCGAAGGATTCCACATATATTAAGAGAGACACGGACGTGGTTTTGATTGAGGTGGATGACGAAGCATGGCGTCTTGTACCGGAAGCGTGGCCTTATCCTCGTGGAACCATTTGGGGACGGGCCATCAAAAATCTTTACCGCGCCGGCGCCAAGGTAATTGTTTTTGATATCCAATTTGACGCACCCGAAACGAAATCCGAATACCTTCATACGTTTGCGGACAATATCCAATCAGAAGACTTGAAACAGCTAATTCCGCGCCACGGTGACATAATGCTTGGAGAGGCGATTTCTGAAGCAAAAGCATTTGGAACAGAGGTTATTATGCCGGTTAAAATGGTTACCGAACAAAACCTCCAACCACCGCAATACATTGCTTATCCTGTGGGACCTATCATGGCGGCGAATCCTGAGACGGGTATTATCAACGATATGTTGGATGAGGATGGGTTCTCCCGTCAATACAGTATTTTTGACCAAATGAGTCATGAACCTGACAAATATTATTTGACGATTGGAGTAAAAGCAGTCAAATCATTTTTAGAGATTTCAGATTCAGCGCTTCCCAAATTTGACGCAGATGACCTCACCTGTAATTACGGTCACATTACCATAAAAACGTACGGATATGGAAATACATTTTTAGTGAATTATTATGGTCCTCCATCCGGCTATCGTCTTCGTGGTTCTCAGCAGCTTCCATCATGGGGCACTTTTCCAAGATATTCTCTCGCTTACATTATTGATACAGAAGAAGTAACGCTTCGAGATCCAACGGAAGATATCGACTGGATGTCTCAGTTCATCCCCGGTGTTGTACCGGAGTATATTTCCGCTATTGAAGATCCCATAGAAAAACAAGAGATGATGAATATGATGGGTATCGGGGAGAAATTTGATATTACAAAGTCGCCGTTTTACAACAAGATTGTGGTCATTGGCACGGCTGTAGAAGTCCATCATGATGTAAAGAATACACCGTTTTATAATTATATGGGAGTGCAACAGCTTACCCCGGGAATGGAAACACATGCCAACGCAATCCAAACAATCTTAGATAATAATTACCTCAATGTGCTCGGTGGAAGGCTGACAGGACTGTTTTACTACGATTATCCGATGAGCCATACGTGGCTGATTGGGCTACTCTGTCTAATTGCGTTTGTGCTGTTATCATTTTTCAATCCGGTTGTTGCGGGTGTATTTATTTTATTGGAAGGAATTGTTTATTTTGGAATTGTGGGCGGATTGTTTACGGATGATTTGTTTTGGTTTCTCAAGTTTTCATTGTCTTCCATTTTTCCGACAGGATTCGTGGCAAATAATGCAAGCTGGTTCACCGTTCCTCTTCCAAAACCCGGTACGAGTATTGTTCTTCCTCTGGTGGCGCCACTAGCCGCTGTTCTGATAACTTACACGGGAAACGTTATTTATAAATTCCTTGTTGAACAAAAAGACAAACGCTTCTTAAAATCTACTTTTGGTGCTTACATTTCTCCGGATCTCATTGATCAAATGTATGCCGAAAAGCAGGAGCCAAAACTTGGAGGCGATGCTGGATATCACACAGCCTTTTTCTCGGATATTCAAAGTTTCTCCGCTTTTTCCGAAGTCCTTGAGCCTGAACGTATGGTCGCCTTGATGAATGAATACCTTACAGAAATGACGAATGTGCTATTAGACCGGCAGGGAACACTTGATAAATATATCGGCGATGCAATCGTTGCGTTTTATGGTGCACCGGTTCCGGTGGATGACCATGAATACCAAGCCTGCATGACGGCCTTAGATATGGAAACAAAACTGATAGAACTTCGCAAAAAATGGGAATCTGAAGGTGATTGGCCGGATATTGTCCACAATATGCATCACCGTGTCGGACTGAATTCCGGAGACATGGTTACGGGGAATATGGGATCAGCCATGCGAATGAATTACACCATGATGGGCGACACGGTTAACATCGCCGCCCGATTGGAGGCATCGGCAAAGCAGTACGGCGTGTACATCCAAGTTGCAGAAAACACCTACAAAAAAGTAAAAGATCAGTTCGAATGGCGGAATTTAGATTATGTGCAAGTAAAAGGAAAAAATGTTCCAGTAAAGGTGTACGAATTATTGGCAGAAAAGGGAAAACTTAAAGAAAATGATGTGGAACTTGTAAAGAAGTATGAGGAAGGTCTGACATTCTATAATAAGCAGGAGTGGGATAAAGCACTGAAAAAATTCGAACAATCGAAGGAACTGGAAGATATGTTTCCGACCCGACCGACGAGCCCGAGCCATATGTACATTATGCGATGCAATCATCTCAAAGAAAATCCACCCGGCGCCGATTGGAACGGTGTCTGGAAATTGACCGCTAAGTAGGATATTTGTGATCCCATTAAAGCATGTGATATTCGTCACATAGCTTTAGTGTTTTCCGTCGTATTTTCCACTCATATTATGGGTTCGGTTCATGAAAATACATAAACCATATACATCGATTTGGCAGCCGAGTGTACTCGCAATCGTCTTACTTGTCACTTCTTGTGATCTATTTACGAATATCGATAATCTCTTTGACCCGGAACACCCAGACTTCCGCAATCCCGAAACATTACTTTTCTCTGGACCGGCTGAAGGTGAAATCGTTCAATCGAACACTGTTATATTTTCTTGGGAACATGCAGATTCTGTGTATCACATTGACACTTCATCCACGTCAAACGTTTCTGATCGAATTGAATATTCCTATCGCCTGACCGGAAGAAATTGGTCCACGTGGGAATCCGGAGAATCTTTATGGTATTCGCCATTTACGCATTGGCAGTATGATAATTCTACCGGTATTCATTCACTCACCTTGGGTCCGCTCGAGGACGGTCCCCAACTCTTTGAAGTTAGGATGAAATACCCGACTGGTGTTTTTGAATATAACTGGCCCATGCGGTCGTTTTCGATAGATGCCATGGAAGGTACTGCATTAATGATTTCTCCGATGCAGACCTACATTGATTCCGCCGAAGCATTTTACGCACATGTTCGCGTATTGGATGCTGTGGATTTAATGGGCATTAATCTCAAACTTCAGTACGATCCATCCATGCTTCATATTCGGGAATATACCTTGATGGATGATTCGCTCGATTTTCTTCTTCAAAGCCATGCGGATAATCTGAATGATTTCGTTTTTATTACGCACGATTCTCTTGCCGGAACATTTGATTTGAGCATCGGAATCGCCGGCGGAAACTTTACCGGCGTCAACGGGTCGGGTGCGCTTGTACAATTTACTTTCGATCACATCGGCGAACGCGGAAATACCACGATCGAAATTTTAGATGAGTCCACCTTAAGAGACATTAACAATACTACTACACTTAACGCAACGGGAGACGGCCATGTTACGGTGTGGTAAAATCCTGACTATTATTTTGGCAATTTCTTTTGGGTTCGCCCAGGAAGATGCGCGAATAATGGTAGAGGACACTCTTGCTCCCCAAGTCACCTATTTTTCTACTTCACCAGATACAGTAGATGTAACTGACAGTTCTGCGACGATTACCATGAGTCTTGGTGCCATGGATGACATTTCCGGATTGAATTATTTTCAAATGCGGTTCACCGGCCCTTCCGGATCCCAAGAAAAATGGGTTTATTTCGGATTTAATGGAACGATGTCGGACACTGTAACGACCAGTGTAACGATTGAAGAATTTTCCGAATCAGGTCTTTGGGAATTACAGTATGGGTACGGGTATGACATAGTAAATAATCAAGTCTGGTATGATGAAAATGGTCTGGATTCACTTGGGATTCAGGCACATTTTTTTGTGATTTCAAATCAGGATACTACAAATCCCCAAGTCACTTATTTTAACGCATCGCCTGATACGATTGATGTAACAGACAGTTCTGCGACGATTACCATGAGTCTTGGTGCCATGGATGACATTTCCGGATTGAATTATTTTCAAATGCGGTTCACCGGCCCTTCCGGATCCCAAGAAAAATGGGTTTATTTCGGATTTAATGGAACGATGTCGGACACTGTAACGACCAGTGTAACGATTGAAGAATTTTCCGAATCAGGTCTTTGGGAATTACAGTATGGGTACGGGTATGACATAGTAAATAATCAAGTCTGGTTTTATGATACTGACTTAGACACCCTCGGAATAGATGCACAATTCTTTGTGATTAACCGGAATGATGATTATTCCGGTCCAACATGGCACGTATCCACTTCCGGCTCGGACAACACCGGCGACGGTTCCTATGATTTTCCCTTTGCTTCCATCCAGACGGCGATTGATTCATCCAGCGATGGCGACAGCATCTTGGTGGCGGAAGGAACATATAATGTGAACGATTTGACTGTTTCGGACAAATCCCTGACATTGAAAGGTGTGTACGGCCGCGATTTCACCATTCTCGATGGGGAGGATGCTCATCGGATTCTGACCGTTAACAATGCAAGTACCTATACTTTTAACATGAGTGGTTTTACGGTGACAGATGGTGACGCGCTGTCAAACTCCGGTTACGTGATGAGTGTGGAAGGCGGAATGGCGACATTCTCTGATATGATCCTGGAAGACAGTGGACAGAATACTGGGAACACACTTTTTCGGGGGAATGATCCTGATTCAACCACCTTTAAGAATTGCATTGTCAGAAACAATTCAGCAGAAAACGCCGCCGGTGTAGGATATGCAACATTAAAATATTGCCTTGTGTACGGTAATTCAGGATGGAACAACACGAATCCTGTTGAGGAATGTATCGTGATTAACTGTACTATTGTAAACAATGGTGGCGGTGCAGGAAATTCGTGGACGACTGGCGGGGCTACAAACAGCCAGATCGTGAATTCCATTATCCGTGAAAATGGAGGTGCAGGACAGATCTATTATTATTCCGGATCAACACTGACTGGTGTCACTTATTCAAATATTGAGGACGGATATACAGGAACTGGAAACATAGATGCTGATCCGCTTTTCACCGATCCTGATAGCGGTGACTTTTCACTTCAAGCAGAATCACCGGCGATAGACGCCGGCGACCCTAATTCCGATTATGATCCGGACGGCACCATCGCCGACATGGGCGCCTATTATTATCATCAATCAGCACAGCCTTCCAATGATAACTACTCCCTCAGCTTCGATGGGGTAGATGATTATGTAGATATTCCAAACCTGGTTGATGGCAGTACCAGTCTCACGATTGAAGCTTGGTTCAAATACGAAAATACGGATACATGGAGATGGATCTACGGCGGCGGTTCGGACTGGGTTGATGTTGGGGCCAGTGTTGCCAGTGGCGGGAATACAATCAGATATCATTTCAAGACCACAGACGGCAGCTTTTCCAATGGTGACGGGTCCATCCAACTTTCACCCTATAGGTGGTACCATTTTGCAATGACCTACGATGGCTCTGCTGTGAAGGGATACATTGACGGCCAGCTTGATTTTGAAACTTCATTTTCAGGGTCTGTTGAAACCAACCAAAACCAGATGATTGGCGCCGGTTACACCAATGCCGGTGAATTTTTCAAGGGCAATTTAGATGATGTCAGAATTTGGGGTTATGACAGATCCCAATCAGAAATTCAGGATAATATGTTTGATGTGGACCCAGCATCTGAGATCTACCTCGAAGGGTGCTGGACGTTTAACGAAGGAACAGGAGACACTACTTACGGACAAAGTAGCAACCCTCACGAAGCCGTAATCTACGGCGCTTCGTGGAGTACGGATGTGCCGGATTCATCAGTTAGTATTAGTCCGGAGCCAAACCTGCGAGTGAATTGGATGGAATCCATTTATCATGTCCAACCCGGTGACGAAATTGGCGATTCTATTTATGTGGAAATAATCAATGTTGGCGAAGCCGATGCCTCTAATTTTGATGTCGGGTTTTACATTTCAGAAGATAGTATTATAACAACTTCAGATCATCTCTTAACCGATGGGCGCGTAAATGTTACTTTTCTAGCCTCCGGTGATACGACGGTGATAGATTTACCTACCGATGTATCTGTCCCGAATGATTTACCTGACGGCATTTACTATTTCAGTCCTATCGTGGACGAATTCAATGTGGTTCAGGAATACGATGAGTCCGACAATTTCTGGCTGCATCACATGCGTATCGGCGATCCGGATTTTTCCCTCAGCTTCGATGGGGTGGATGATTATGTTGTCATCGCTGACGACCCCAGCCTAAATCCTTCTGATGCGATTACTGTCAGTGCTTGGATCAAGCCCTATTCCTGGGACGGCAACCGACGCGTTCTGCAAAAAGGTGCCGGAGACGAATTTATTTTGGAAGGCGAGGATAGCGATCATTTTGAATTTGTAGTAAACGGTCAGGGATATTCGGTGGAAACTGTGCTCCCACCCCTGAATGTTTGGACGCACGTGGCTGGTGTTTACAATGGCGATTACGCTTTTCTGTATATTGATGGACAGCTACAAGCAAGCACGTTTATTGGCCAAACTTTAACCACCACCACCGATCCGCTTTACATCGGCACCAAAAATGAAACATCACCGGACACTGATCATTTCAATGGATTAATTGATGACGTTCGTCTGTGGGGCCGCGCGCTGGATGAATCTGAAATTTTACCAAATATGTATTTTGAACCAAATTGGGATGATGATTTGCGACCAATCGCTTTTTGGCCTTTTCATGAGGGCGGTGGCGATTCTGTATATAGCTGGACTGAAAATATGCATCATGGATCAATTAACGGTGCTTCGTGGAGTGCTGATGTCCCGGATAAACCCACCGGATCCATTAATATAGAGTTCACCTCAGTCCGCCCCGATTCCGGCTACCTGTGGGTGGGGCTCTGGTTTCCCGGAAGCGATATTTATAATCGTGGTCCCGATGTTGGTCGAGATTCTATTTATGTCAATTTTGCAAGTCAATCCATGCAGACCATGTTATTTAACGGTCTTCCTGATGCCGAGGGATATATTGTCCGATCACGTTTTGATGCCATTGATTCTCCCACCAACGGCCCGGACGACTGTGATAACGGGTATGACCTGGAAGGCATTACCGATCCCATAAACATTTACCTTGGCGGCACAGTTTATTCCGATCTGGCACTGGATGAATGCTCCGGACCATACGAGGCTGGATCATCGTATTTTGGTACCGATTTCAGCCGCATTCGCGTATGGGAAGGAAATCCGGTCAATCCCGATGCAAACCAAAATGCTTTTGCCATTACCGGAGATCAAATCACAGTAGAAGCGTGGGTGTATCTCATGAACCTTCCGGTTGGCGATGGGTACGATATTGTTTTGCGTCCTTTCGGTGGAGGGGAAGCCCGCGGGTCCTATGGTCTGCATCTTCAATACGATGAACAGGGAAATCCGGTGTGGGCATTCAGCATTTCTGATACCGTTTCCAATATCGGTTATGTTTCAAGTTCGATGGTTTCGCAGGGAAGTTGGACCCACGTGGCCGGGACGTATGATGGTACCAGTATGAAACTTTATTTAGATGGAAACTTGCAGGCTGAAGTTCAATATACGGGTACGATTGGCTATGGTGACACCGGGTTTTATATCGGTGGATACTTGGGCGGACAAGATGATTTTTTTCACGGCATTATCCGGGATGTCAGCATTTGGGATGTATCTCGGCCCGGGGCAAGTATTCTGATAGATTTAACCACCCCGCCTACCGGGTCAGAACCCAATCTGCAAGGGTATTGGCCTTTGAATGAATTCACGGAATTCAATGGAAATTATCCAATTTCTGAGGATCATTCTCCAAATGAAAATCATTTATTTGTTCAGGGCAATGTTTCCATGGTGGATGCAGCGATTGGTGATCCAAATATTCTAATTGAACCTTGGGGTAACAATTATTATCAAGGAAATGGCGTTGAAAATGAACCGTTCAGGTTTGGTCCCGTTGTAGATGGCTGGCCACTGACATGGTCGTTATCAAGCGCACCGTCAGGAATGACTATTGATGCCAATGGACATATCGATTGGACACCATCAAGTAATCAAGATGGAACGTACATTGTGTATGTTCATGGTAGTAATTCCATATCTTCGGCCCAAAGTGAATTAAGAATTTTTGTAGATGAATTTCCGGTGGATTCCCGGGAACACAATAATAACAATGTTTCTTATAGCGTTATGAATAACGGCGTGCTTGGCGCTGACAGAGGAATCGGTACGGGATTCCAATTCAATGGGGAATTTGGGTTGTATGAAGGAAGCTTGATTATTGGGCAAACCGATTACCAGATTTCCGGTGCATTGTATGAACGTGAATTCGCCACCCGCAGCATGATGTCTGAAAGAACAAGCCCATTCAACGGATTCGACCAGGCATTTCAATCCGATTTTGATGACAGCCGGGTACAAAACCCCATTGGCGTGCACGTCTTCCAGAATTCTTATTCCAAATCCAATGCGCCTGATAATGATTATGTGATTATGGATTATGAGTTGATGAATACATCAGGCCAAGATCTTACAGGAATTTATATAGGGCTTGCAATGGACTGGGATGTGGGCGATTACCTCAACAATTCCGGCGGATTCGATCCGGATAGAAATCTCAGTTATGTGTATGAAACTTCAACCGGGCCCAATCGTGTCCAACGCTCAGAAGATGAAGGAATGCTGAAAAAAAGGAATTCTACTGATCGCAATGCTCGAACCTCACCAACATATTTCGGTGTATCTGCGCTAACGGATAGTGTTTCAGGTCATTATATTCAAATAGGGCAATTTGATTCGACTTATTTTTACCTCATGACGCACATCGAATCTCAAGACTCCGTGGGCGATGCAAGAGCATACTTATCAGTCGGCCCGTTTGATATTCCCGCTTACGACACGATTTCCACAATGTTTGCGGTGCTCGGAGGCGAAAACTTGGCGGATCTTCAGGCCAATGCCGATGCAGCCAAAATGGCGGTCATGTCTTCAGGCCCCGTCATTTCCGTTTATCCGGATTCACTTAATTTCACTGTATTCCCGCCGGAGAATGAGCAGTCGCAAACATTAACAATAGAGAATACCGGGAATGCGCCATTGGAAGTGCAAATAAGTACAGGCACACTTCCCGTCACCGATATAGATGGGAATGTCTATCAAACTATACAAATCGGCGACCAAGTATGGATGGCGGAAAATTTGAAAGTAACCAAATTTCGGGATGGAACTGACATTCCTACAGGCTACAACAACACAGATTGGTCAAATCTTTCAACCGGAGCCTATGCGGTTTACAATGATGACGAAACGAACGCCGACACCTACGGCTACCTTTATAATTGGTACGCCGTGGACGACAGCCGCATTATCGCCCCGGAAGGATGGCACGTATCCACGAATGATGAATGGACAGAATTAACAAATTATCTTGGGTTTAATGCAGGAAGTATACTTGCCGGTAATGCAGATTTATGGACTGATGGAAATTTAAAAAATAACGCAGAATTTGGGTCAAGCGACTTTATGGCCCTTCCGGGTGGCTACCGCAGTGGCTATATTGATAATTACAACTCTTTAGGAATGAATGGCAAATTTTGGACTTCAACGGAGGATTACAATGCTAACAATGGTTTTAGTTGGTATCTGAATTACAGTCAATCGTCGGTCATTTATTCTGCTAGCGGCAAGTCGTACGGACAATCTGTTCGTTGCGTCCAAGATCAAACTGCTGTAACTGCGGTAGTCGTATCGTCCCAGCGAGAAATTGCCAAGGATAAATCCGGCGTCTCAACAACCAATACCCAATTCCCAATACCCAATACCCGAACTTCCCGCACCGACTGGCTCACCCTTTCGGCTGACACGCTTACTATTCAGCCGGGAACTTCCGCTGACGTAACGGTAACGGTTAACGCCGCCGGCTTAGATCCCGGGGATTACAGCGACAATATAATGATCACCAGCAACGATTCCACAAACAGCAGTGTGAATATCCCGGTGAATATGAGCGTACTTTACAGTGGACCTTCAACATGGCATATCTCTACCGACGGTGATGATGCCGCCGGTGACGGCTCAGCAGAGTTGCCTTTTGCCAGCATTCAACACGGAATTGATATGGCAAATGACGGAGACAGCATTCTGGTTGATTCCGGAGATTTTAATGAAAATATATTTATGGGTAAAGATTTAGTATTAAAAAGTTTGTATGGACCGCAAATAACATCCATCATTCATTCTAGTGTGGATTATGCCCTTGTAACATTTTATGGCGGTGGTAATTCTAATTTGTCCGGGTTTTCTTTAAAAAATGGAAACCGGACAGGGCAGGGCGGTTCCGCAATTGATATCTATTCATCTGTCACAGATGTCTTTATTGATAACTGTATCCTTGAAAATAATGTTGCGCAATCTGCAGATGCTTGGGGTGGAACAATCCTTGTACATGGTGACAGTGTATCTTCTAACATTAAAATTTCAAATTCAATCCTTCGGAATAATACCAATAGCAATGGCTGCTCGGCCATCCGCATAGGCGATAATCTTGATCCGGTAAAAATAGTTAATACATTAATTGCTGATAATGACGGCCCGGCTGTTCATTTAAACAACGGGAAAATAAATATGGTCAATTGCACTATTGTCGGTCAATCGGATAACCCTGATGTTTTTATCCTCAATTCAAATTCCTATGGATTGCTGATTAATTCGATTTACGCCAACGCCGCCCAAGGTCCCGAAGTAACCAATAATTCGTTATTGGATGTCGTTTATTCAAACATTGAAGGCGGATGGACAGGTGCAGGGAATATTGATTTCAATCCATTATTTTCAGATACAGCCAACGGCGATTACCGACTTTCTGATTCATCTTCCTGCATAGGCGCCGGAATTGATTCGATAGAAATTGCCGGCATTTGGTATGTCGCCCCCGATTATGATCTTGACAACAATTCTCGTCCCAACCCTGAGAACTCAAACCCGGACATAGGCGCCTACGAAAATCCGCTTGGAATTACGTCCAACAATGCGCCTTCTGTCTCTTTAAATATGACGTTGGAAGAACAGCATGGATTTGTTTTATTTAATATAGATATGAGCGATCCGGACGGAGATGAACTCAATGCTGTCCTGTATTTTTCAACCGATTCAAGTAACTGGATTGAAGCGTCGGCGCAACCAATAGGAGCTTCAAAATCCGAACCATCTAATGATCAAACTAAATCTTTGGCAATGGGTGGAATTGATCTTCCCCAGAATTCGCGATCGTCTTCAAGGTCTTGGATGTCGTGGGATTCTCAATATGATCTGGGTGATGTAATGGTCAACGATGTGTGGCTCAAAGCAGAAGTGAATGATGGTTTTATAGCGGTTAACGGATTTCTTGGACCTTTTGCAGTGGATAACCACATCGGAACTGTAGTGTTTTATAATCCGCCAACAGAAGAAATTTCCGGTGAGGTTGAGGTGAACTACCTGATTTCAGATTCAACCAATGACGAATATAATATGACAGTTTCTTATTCCGCGGACGGCGGGTCTTCTTGGATGGAACCGACCCTAATCAATCCAATCTCGGATCCGCTGACTCCGTCGGATTATTCCGGCAACTTTACCTGGAATACGACAACAGATTTGGCAAATTATGATGGCCAAATACTTCTCGCTCTTTCATTATCGGACGGATGGGAATATGGAAATGCCGATACAATTGATTTTACCGTGGACAATCAGGATCTCATCAATTTGGTAAGTTATTCCCCGGACACCTCGGCACTTTTGAATTGGTACGACTCATTTTTGCTGTTTTTCCCGGGGGAATTAGATCAGTCAACGGTGGATTCCGGCATCACACTTTCCGGAAGTATAAGTGGCCCAATTTCAGTATCAACCAATATAATGACAATAGGTTCTCAGGTTCGGGTTTCACTAATTCCTGATGATAATTTTTACGCAGGCGAAACCGTAACGCTTATCATTTCTACTCAATTAAAAGATACACTTGGCAATCCGTACGACGGAAATATGAATGGTGATCAGGATGATGATTTGGATATCACAATCCTTGAATATGATACGCCTTACCTCGCCGATTATGACAATTCTGCTCTTGTTGATTTTTCAGATCTCTTGGCGTTTCAGCAAGCATGGTGGGAACCGACCAATTATGGCGAACGTGAAACAGGTCCGGCCGAAGGGACTGCTCCGAATTTAAGGATTGTTCCCGATGGCAAAATTGATTTTGAAGATCTCATGGTTTTTGTCCAAATGTGGAACTGGTCTGCAGGATTTATTCCAAACGACGGCTGGATGACGAATGCTCGTACCACAGAAAATTCCGGAATTTCCGTCGAAACGACGTTCCCGAAAAAACAAGTCGGTGTCGAGGTCGAATCTCTTTATTTGAACATTAATGTTGATTCGTTAGCGCGCGTCGGCGCAGGGGAGTTACTTATTGCTTACGATCCATTGGCTCTTGAATTTAAGAACGCAGTTGCCGCACAGCATGCTAACTGGATCGTTCTTGCCAGTGCGTCAGAAACAGAAGGCATTCTTCGTATAAATCTCGCAGATTTCAGTACAGATTTAACCCTAGGATCTGCATTGGCATCAATTGAGTTTCGGACACTTCAGGATGTGGAAACATCCATTAATTGGCAAGCAGATATCCGCGACCGCTCCGGAATGATCTGGGAAAAGGCCTCTGGGCAAACTGATTTCTCCACGGTTCCGCCATTGCCAATTGTGTTTGCATTGCACCAGAATTTCCCGAACCCGTTTAATCCCACAACAACAGTTCGCTACGATCTTCCTGAAGATTCCCGTGTTCGTTTGACTGTTTACGATATTCAAGGAAGGGAAGTCACTATCATTTCTAATGATATTCAGCCTGCAGGATTCCGCTCAATTATTTGGAATGGTCGCGATTCTCACGGGCGTTCCGTTGCCGCCGGTATGTATTTTCTGCGTTTGGACACGCCGTCCTATCACGATACGCGGAAAATGATTTTACTGAAATAATCTATAATCTTTGTCCATTGTCATCCTTATTCTGGCAAGATCAATAGAATAATTATTGTTCTCTCTCTCTAAGTTGAGGACAGGCTGGTCCAACATATCAGCATTCCCATTTTTTTTCATCCATTCCGACAAAAAACATTACATGAACCATTTCTGTCCTATATAAAAAAGCAGTAATTTTCAAGTCTTATGGAAACCCAATATCGAGGTAAAATCCTTTGGATCGATGACGAAATTGATCATCTAAAACCACATATTCTTGCGCTGGAAGAAAAAGGGTATGATATCCGCACAGCAACAAATGGAAGTGACGGGATTGCATTTGCAGAAGATGAACCGTTTCATTTAGCGCTTATTGACCAATTCATGGCGGGGATGGATGGAATGGAAACGCTTAGACGTCTCAAAGAATCTTGTCCGGCTTTGCCCGTTGTCATGATTACCAAGAGTGAAGAAGAATGGCTAATGGATGAAGCCATTTCTGAACAGGTAGAACAATTCCTAATAAAACCGGTAAATCCAAGTCAAGTCTTCATGGCATGCAAGCAGGTGCTGGAAAAACATAAGATTCAAGAAGAAAAGGCAACGAGCGGATATCTTCAAGAATTTCAGGATATCGAATCGAAACTATCATCCGATCCATCCTTTGCTGGTTGGTGGGAAATTCATAATAAACTCGTTAAATGGCAGCTCAATTTTGATGAACATTCAGATACCGGGTTGGGAAATATTCTTGCTGATCAAATCCAGTCGGCCAATAGGGCTTTTATCCAATTCATCGAAAACGGATATTCAAATTGGGTGGTAGGTCAAAACCGTCCCCAAATGGTTCACGATACCATTCCAATTGCAGTTGCACCAAAGCTCAACGAAGGAAAAAAAGTGTGCCTTTTGGTTCTGGATTGTATGCGTCACGATCATTTCATGACACTTATGACAGAACTTCGATCCCTATTCGACATTGTCATTGATCCTAGTCTTGCATTACTTCCATCTGCAACACCCTATAGCAGGAATGCTATATTTTCCGGAATGTTTCCGAACGAATTTTGCAAGAAATATCCTGAACAGGTCGAAGCCATGCAACAGGAAAAAGGTGTCAATCGTTTTGAAGAAATATTTTTATCGGATCAACTTTCCCGATTAGATTTAGCCAATGTAAAACTGCATTTTAAAAAAATATGGAAAGTATCTGAGGGGAATAATTATCAATCTCATGTCGGCGATTATCTTGATTCGGATTTAATGGCAATTGTTGTGAATTTCATTGACATTTTAGCTCATGCGCGGTCTGAATCAGAAGTTCTGCAGGAAATGGTTCCGGATGAGTCCGGTTATAGAAGCTCCGTCAAAACATGGTTCAAAAATTCATGGCTGTTAAAAGTTTTGAAAACACTCAAAGAAACTGGCTTTACAGTTGTGATTACAAGTGATCATGGCAGCATCCGGGTTGGTAAAGGCGTTTTGGTTGGTGCCGATAAAGAGACATCTAGCGGAATCCGATATAAAATGGGGCGCAATCTGAATTGCAATGAAAAGCACGCACTTATTATTAGAAAACCTTCAGATTATGGCCTTCCCGAACTTGTGCATCAGACAAATTATCTCATTGCGAAAGACGATGTATATTTTCTTTACCCGAACCAGCAGCATCGGTATGAGAAAAAAATAAAAAACAGTTTCCAGCATGGCGGGATTTCTATGGACGAAATGTTGGTTCCGCTTGCAACTCTTACTCCACTTACTTGAGATGACGTCAAATCAAACGTATCGATTATCATCCACAACCGAAACCCAGAAACTTGCTGAGACGTTTGGTGAATCCGTTCAGCAGGGAACAGTTCTTGCGCTCATTGGTGATCTTGGAAGTGGGAAAACAACCTTTACGCAGGGATTCGCAAAAGGATTTGGCGTTACTGAGAGCGTCGGATCACCAACCTTTAAAATTGTAAGCGAGTATAACTGTAGAAAAGGAAAGTTGGTGCATGTGGATTGCTACCGCCTTAAAGGGTCCGACGATTTTCTGAATATTGATGGTGAATCAATTTTGAATGCGGTGGATGCTGTAACGCTTATCGAATGGGCAGATATCATTCAGCCAATTTTACCGCCAGATACGGTTTATCTTCGTTTTTCGCATTGTTATGATGATATGAATTCAAGAAATCTAACTATTAATCCCAACTTAGTTTTTGGAAAAAATTGAATAATGTCACAAATTTATCTCAATTTCGATGACCCATCATTTATTATCCCCCGTGCCAAGGGAGACCTTCGGTGGAATAATTTTGGTGCCCCGTTTTTTCCCTGCAATAGCGAAAACAAAATGGGGTTTAAAAATGCAGTTGGTTTGAGCAGAATAATTATCAAATAATCGTTATGAATATATTAGCAATAGAAACCGCAACCGACATATGCAGTGTTGCTTTTTGTGTGGACGGAATCACGAGAGCAATAAAAGAAGATTCCATTCCTAGAAAGCACGCTGAAATACTACCACTATTTTTTGAAGATGTGAAAAAAACCGGAAATTTTAAATTGGCAGATTTAGATGGGATTGCTGTTTCGATTGGACCGGGTAGTTTTACAGGTTTGCGTATCGGACTTAGCTATTCAAAGGGGTTGGCATTTAGCCAAGGACTTCCACTCATTCCTGTACCGACTTTACTTGCAATGGCAGAAAATGCGGCTAATAAATCAGAATCAGCAAACGTTTTACTTTTTTCTCATAGAGATATTTTATTTCATCAAACAGTAAACAATTCGAATGATTTTCCGAAACCAATAAACGAACCAAGTTCCCAAACATGGAGTGATGTAGAACTCGAACTAAATGGGTCTCGTGATGATGTCATCCAATGGAATTGTGAACGCTTTCTTGGAAATCAAGGTAAAACTCAACCGTCGGCTACTTCCGTTGGAAGACTTGCCGATACACACTTTAAGGGATGGGTAAATTATGAGCCATTCAAACTTGTACCTGAGTATATTTCACCCTTTAAAATAGAGGAAAATAAATGATTGAGGTACGACCAGCAAACGTTGCAGATTTGGATGCAATGGCGGGAATTGAAGCGCGTGTATTCCAACACCCGTGGACTCGAAACCAAATTTCCGAATTCTTATTTGTTCAGGACATATCAATCAATTTGGTAGTTACGTGTAATAAAAAAATAGTTGGATACGTATTTGCAATCGACACAGAGCAGGAAGCGCAAATTTTGAATATTGCAGTTGATTTGCCTTTTCAGCATAGAGGTTTTGGACAAAAACTCATGACAGCATTTTTTAATTCCATCAACAAGAATTCGCATATTTCGCTGGAAGTTCGGAAGTCCAATATCCCTGCTATAAAACTATATTCCGATTTTGGATTTGAATCTGTAGGGAAGCGTGAACAATATTATCCCGACGGTGAAGATGCATTAATTATGACTAAAGTAGCCTAATGGTTTGGTTTAAACGAAAAGATAAAAAAATTACCGAGACGGATAAAAAAGATATTCCGGGCGGGTTGTGGATAAAATGTCAATCCTGCTCCGAAATTCTCTATCAACCGGAAATCGAAAAACGAAATTCAGTTTGCCATCATTGCAACCACCACTTTCGGGTAAACCCTCAGTATTATTTAGATCTTTTGTTGGATGATGAACCGGAAACGGAATTGTTTGCTAACTTGAAATCGAGTGATCCACTGAATTTTAAAGCGGAAAAAAAATATACTGATCAACTGAAGGTTGCAGAATCAAAGGCAGGAGATAAAGATGCAATCTCTATTTATGAGGGTAAAATACAAACACACGATGTTATTCTCGGGATTATGAATTTCAAATTTATCGGTGGAAGTATGGGCTCAGTTTTGGGTGAAAAACTGTTTAGAGCAATTGATAGGGCGCAGGAAAAAAATATTCCGCTGATTGTAATTTGCGCATCTGGTGGAGCTCGGATGCAGGAAGGTGCATATTCACTTATGCAGCTTGCAAAAATTAGCGCCAAACTTTCTCAATTTTCCGAAAATGGCGGTTTGTATATTCCAATTTTAACGGATCCTACTACGGGAGGGGCAACAGCCAGTTTCGGAATGCTTGGAGATATTATATTAGCCGAACCCGGGGCGCTCATCGGGTTTGCCGGCCCGCGCGTCATCAAACAAACCATCGGCGAAGATTTGCCGAAAGGATTTCAACGATCCGAATTTCTTTTGGATAAAGGCTTTATCGATCATATTGTTTCTCGAGAATCAATGAAAGAAACTCTACACAATCTAATTAGCAACCTAACCTAACTGTGCCAACCATTTTTGTAACCAATGACGACGGGATTCACGCTCCCGGTATTTACGCCCTTTGGGATGCGGTACAATCTTTGGGAAATGTCATTGTAGTTGCACCCAACACAGAGAAAAGTGCCGTAGGGCATGCCATTACCATCGCCGATCCAATTCGAGTTGAGCCTCTAAATAGAACCAATGGATTTCAGGGATTCGCAGTAAACGGAACACCGGCAGATTGCGTAAAAATTGGCGTACAGGCGCTGATGGACACCAAACCGGATATCATTGTATCCGGAATTAATATGGGATCAAATACAGGGAATAACGTGATTTACTCCGGGACCGTATCGGCTGCAACTGAAGGAACGATCCTGAATATTCCATCCATTGCTTTTAGTTTGGATGTTCTTAGAGAAGGCGATTTTACTTACGCAAAAATTGTAGCACAAAAAGTTGTATCGCGTGTGATGGAAACTGGATTGCCTCAAGGAACACTTCTCAATGTTAATATCCCGGGCATACCTGAAGTCGAAATAAAGGGGACAAAAATAACTCGACAGGGAAACGTGTATTTTCGAGACCATTTTGAGAAAAGAGAAGACCCGAGAGGACGTATTTATTATTGGATGACGGGAAATCTCGAAGATCCTGACACAGATTCTGATTTAGATGGGCAGGCAGTAAAAGACGGTTTTGTGAGCATTACACCCATCCGCCATGATTTAACCGATGAATCGTATTTGCCTACACTTCAAAATTGGAATTTGGAATGAATGAATCTCATAAACACGGTGTTGTCGTACTCGATTTTGGCTCGCAGTACACCCAACTAATTGCTCGGAGAATACGCGAAAATAATGTGTTTTCAGAGATTTTACCCCATAATGCATCTATCAATGACATTATGGAACGAGCCCCAAAAGCAGTCATTTTATCGGGCGGTCCATCCAGTGTTTTTGATGACTCTGCCTATGCGTTTGACCCGGAAATTTTTACTTCGGATTTCGCTGTGTTAGGAATTTGTTACGGACTTCAACTCATGGTACATCATTTTAAAGGAACCGTGGAACCGGGAACCCATGGCGAATATGGATTTGCGAGTGTCAAAGTTCTTGAAAAAAACAACCTTTTTGAAGATGTTCCTGAAGAAAGTAAAGTCTGGATGAGTCACATGGATCGGGTATCAAAAATTCCGGCCGGATGGGAAAAACTCGCAGAATCTTCTAACGGAATCGTGGCTGCCATGTGTAATGTATCGGAAAAATTATATGCTACCCAATTTCATCCTGAAGTAGCTCATACTGAGTTTGGGCTTGATATTATTCAAAATTTCTTATTCAAAGTTGCAGGATGCGCGCCGACATGGACACCGGGATTATTTATAGATGAACAAGTTGCGTTGATTCGAAAAAAAATAGGCGATGCACATGTACTCTGTGGCGTGAGTGGAGGGGTAGATTCTTCTGTAGTAGCAGCACTTTTACATAAAGCGATTGGAGATCAATGCACTGGGGTTTTGATTGATCATGGTATGATGCGGAAAGATGAAGCTGATTCCTGTGTAGCTGCATTGAAAAAGGGACTTGGGATGCAAATTGAATCATATGATGAGTCAGAGATTTTTTTACATAAATTAGATGGAATCTCAGAACCTGAGCAAAAAAGAAAAATCATTGGTGAACAGTTCATTCGATCATTTGAACGCATTTCAAAATCACTGGGGGAGTTCAAATTTTTAGCGCAAGGTACGTTATATCCTGACGTTATTGAAAGCGGGATGAGTATAAATGATTCAGCAGAAACTATTAAAAGTCATCATAATGTCGGAGGTCTTCCTGACAATATAAAATTTCAATTGATTGAACCTCTCAAGGAATTATTTAAAGACGAAGTTCGTGAAGTTGGAAGAGAATTGGGATTGCCAGAATCTCTTGTGGGAAGACATCCGTTCCCCGGTCCCGGTCTTGGCATTCGAATTATGGGAAATATCACAAAGGACAGACTGAAAACTTTGCGTGAGGCTGATTATATTTATATGTCTATTTTAAGGGATGAAAATTTGTACGATGAAATTTGGCAAGCATTTTCAGTTTTGCTCCCGGTAAAAACAGTAGGAGTAATGGGCGATCAACGAACCTATGAAGATGTTTTAGCAATTCGCGCTGTTACAAGTACAGATGGAATGACAGCAGATTGGTATCACATGCCGGATGAAGTACTTTCGAAAATTGCGAATAAAATTGTGAATTCGGTGCGTGGCATAAATCGGGTTGTGTATGACATAACATCTAAACCGCCCGGAACCATTGAATGGGAATAAGGTCGAGGTTGCCTTTTTTGGGAACTTGAATTATATTCAGCCATTAGAGGATTATTAAAGGCAAAAATTTATGTGCGGAATAGTAGGATATATCGGTAAAAAAGACGCCGTCCCGATTTTATTAAAAGGACTGCAAAGGCTGGAGTACCGCGGGTACGACTCAGCCGGGATTTCTGTTATGGGAACAGATGGAGTCCAAATTGTAAAGCAGGCCGGGAAAGTGTCGGAATTGAGCAAAGTAGTGGATGATTCACCCGTAAAGGGAACCATCGGAATTGCCCATACGCGCTGGGCAACGCATGGCGAACCAAATAATGTCAATGCACATCCTCATACGGATGCATCTGAAACGTTTTCTCTCGTCCACAACGGCATCATAGAAAACCACACTTCTCTGCGAACCTATCTTCAGGAAAAAGGTATTTCATTCAAAACGGAAACGGATACAGAAGTGTTGGTCCAGCTTATTTCTTATCTCTACAAAAAGGATGGAACCTCATTTGAGCAGGCGGTTCGGTCGGCGCTTCATGAAGTAGTCGGCGCCTACGGGATTGCGGTCACCTGCAAAGATGAGCCGGAAACCATTATTGTAGCTCGGCTCGGAAGTCCGCTGGTTTTAGGTGTAGGCGATGATGAATATTTTGTCGCCAGCGATGCGTCGCCGATCGTGGAATATACACGAAGAGTGGTGTACTTGGATGAAGGAGAAATGGTCTGCATGACCCCGGATGGTTACGAGGTAAAAAATATCAAAAAAGACATCCTTCTTTCGAAAGAAATCAAAGAAATAGATTTGAGTGTGGAACAGATTGAAAAAGGGAATTTCCCTCACTTCATGCTCAAAGAAATCCACGAGCAGGCGCAGACCATTCCCGATACACTTCGCGGAAGGCTTTTGGTTGATAAAGGCACCGCCCATCTTGGAGGTATCGAAGATTGGATTCCGAGATTCGAACAGGCGCACCGGATTTACATTACTGCCTGCGGAACGTCGTGGCACGCCGGCTTGATCGGAAAGTACCTCATCGAAGAATACGCCCAAATTCCCGTTCATGTTGAATATGCATCGGAATTCCGCTATCGTAGAAATATCGTTGATAAAGATACTCTTGTACTTGCCATCAGCCAATCCGGCGAAACGGCCGACACGCTTGCGGCGATTAAGAAAGCCAAAGAAAAAGGCGCGCTGACGGTTGGAATTTGCAATGTGGTTGGAAGCAGCATCGCCCGTGAAACAGAATGCGGCATTTACACACACGCCGGACCGGAAATCGGCGTGGCGTCCACCAAGGCATTCACTGCGCAGGTGACGGTATTGTATATGCTCGCGCTTCGCCTCGGGAAAAGCGCAGGAATGTCCGCGGTTGAAGGCAGAACGTTGGCAAAAGCATTATCCGGAATCGGCTCGGATGCCGCCCGCGTGTTAGGGCAATCAGAAGAAATTGAAAAAGTGGCCTGGGAATACAAGGATGTGGACAATTTTCTCTACCTCGGCCGCGGACTGAATTTCCCGGTTGCGCTGGAGGGCGCGCTCAAGCTGAAGGAAATTTCTTACATTCATGCCGAAGGCTATCCGGCGGCGGAAATGAAGCACGGGCCGATTGCGTTGATCGATGAGAAAATGC
>Ga0257118_1000273_pt1 | contig 57959 bp, 63 predicted proteins | sample SI112_150mmetaG_FD_190156 | JGI IMG/M metagenome (GOLD analysis project Ga0257118, IMG submission 190156) | Marine microbial communities from Saanich Inlet, British Columbia, Canada - SI112_150m | ecosystem: Environmental > Aquatic > Marine > Inlet | place: Canada: British Columbia | collected...
GTTCACCCTCTACGGCATTAACTCTTCCACCAATCAACAAGGTCTTTACTCTTTGGATTTTGTCATTAATTCTGAAGAACAATCCTGTAAGAGATAGTTTTATATCTTCTTCTGTTTGTAATTGTGTTCCGACACTTATGTTGCCTGGGCCGTAATCGTGTTGCTTGTGACAGAACAATATGTATTGTTCTCTTTGTAATCTTTTAAATTCTTCAGTCATCTGTGGCCATTCTTGTTCCATTAGTGTTACAATGTCGCCGTGGTTGCCTGTTAAATAAGAATTTACTTCTTTTTTTGTACTTGATTCTTTTATGTATGTTTCACTCATATTTTACTCCGATTTCATACTTGAATATACGACATTTTTGCCATACAAGTCAAGTACTTTTTTAAATAATTTTATCGATGATACCATACTCTAAACATTGTTTGGCATCTAAGTATGTATCGTTTCTATTCATTCTCTTCCAAAACTTTACATCCTTGTTAGTTACTTCCGCGAGTAACTGATTAATATCTTTTGCTAATACTTTTAAATGGTCAACACCTCTCATAACATCAGTAGATTTACCAACCTCTACTGCAGAACCCTCATGTACCATCACAGTCGAGTGGTTTGTCATTGTTCGAGTTCCTGTACCACAAGCTAATAATACTGCTGCAGCACTCATACAAGTTCCAACACAATGTGTATTAACCTTAACATCCATGTTTTGAATATAATCAACCAACCCCAACATAGCATAAACATCTCCACCATAAGAAGCGATATTAAGATTTATCGCATCTAAGTGTGGATTTACCCTCTGTAGGTAATCCAATTTAACTATTGTACTATATAAACTATCAATGTCAAATTCAAAATTCATGTATGTAGTGTTCGTATATGAATTTACACCCCACTCCATCTCTGACATTGCGAATTGTTCTTCTTTTTTATAACCTTGTTCTGCCATTACTTGCTCCATATGTTTTTAAGTTCTTTGTCTGATACACCATATTTCATTATGATTGATGTAACCTGTTCTTTTGTTAATATTTCCAAATGTTGTTCAACCTCTCGTGTACTACATTCAAAGTAATCCACTAAATGTTCCATAGCCCATTTTTCAACTTTTGATTTCTTCTTTGATTTTGTATATCTAAGAAATGTTCTACCTCTTGGTATTATGTCAACATAAAACTGATACAAATTCTTTGGTTTTAATTCCCAATACTTTTGTATTTCATTTACAACCTCTAACCATTCAGATTTCATACTAAGAAATCTATGTACCATATAGTTACTCCAAGTTTTTTTATCAGCATCTGATAAGGAGTCCCAATACATAGTATTTTGAACATTAGTAATTTGTTTTATGTGGTCGAATAACGATTTTGTTTTTGCCATAATAACCTTTTGATATATATAAATAGAGAATATAATCTCTAAAATTTAATTTATTTAAAAGTGTTTCCTGCAACCCAACAAACACTTGTGTACCTTACACCTTTAGTGACTGGTGTAACTTGGTGTCCTGCAAATGATGGAAATATAATCAATCTACCTGGTTCTGGTTCAATTATAGTATCATCAAATAATATAAAATCTCCACCCTCATATTCATTATTTAAAAATAATACTGCAGTCATTTTAACTATACTAAAATCATCTGATGGATGAAAATCTGCGTGTGGTGTGTACCAATCTCCAACTTCATATTTATGACCAGTATATTCATTTCTATGAATCCCACCGATATCAAATTTATAATAAAGTTGATTTGCTAGTTTAAATGCGTTCCAATATTTTGTTAATATTTCCTCATCCGTATAGAGTGCAACATTTAAGTTACAAACTGCAGGGTCTTTTTTATACTTAGGATTAGAATCTGCACCATAGTAAACATCCTTTTGTTTCTTCACACAATCTTTATCAATTCGCGTTATAAACTCATCACACTCTTCTTGAGTAATAAAGTTTTTTCTATCCACCCACCATCTAAAATTTGGATTAGGTGTAAAGTTCTGTTCTATTGGTTTATACAAAGGTATCACCTATTATAAATTCTTGAATACAATGTCGTATTCCCTTTGTAACTGGAGTTACTCTATGAAAAAATATTGGTGAGAATACAATTAAAGTTCCCTTTTCTTGTGGAATTGTATAATACTCCATAGAATGTGGGTCTTGTATAGCAAATTGTGTTTTACCACCCTCATATTCACTTGGGTCTGTTAATTGTACAATACACGCTAACTTTCTTAGAGAACTTTGGCCTGCATTAAAATCTGAATGCCAAGTATAAAAATCTTCAGTCTCTCCATTATACTGAATCATTTTTATATTGTTTTCTACTTCTTGAATATTAAAGTTCCAAGATAACTGATTCATTACTTTTGCAGATAAAAATAATTTCTGTTGTATGTCTGAATAATCACCCTTTGCATAATCTCTCATATCTTTATGTAAATACCATTCTTTAACACTTCTAAATTCTAAATTATGGTCTGAACCCATATGTGGTTCTATACAACCTGTTTCACCCTTTTCCGTACTTTTAACCCTTTCAATAAACTCATCACATTCTTCTGGTGTAAAGAAGTTTGGTTTTGTCATATACCATTGAAAGTTTTCATTCTTTTTCATCTTAGTGGTTCTCCTATGTAGGTTTCTCTCATTATAAATCTTTCTCCACTTTTAAGTGGTGTAACCATATGGTTCGTAAACGATGGGAACATAAATAAATATCCTTGTTTATATGGACATTTAAAAAAATCTTCTTTTTCATTACTAAATGCAAAATGTAAATCACCACCATCAAAATCTTTTGGGTCGGATATTTGAATCAAGCAAGCTATTTTGTTTAATGATAGTATTCCAGCATCTGTACCCGAATGCCAATTGAAATGGTCTCCCTTTTGATATTCAATAGTTCTAAAATCCCCTTGATTTCGTTCAATATCGAATTTCCAAACCCTATCATTTGTAATCTTTACTATAGTATTTAGTTTATCTACCAACCAACTATAATCATTCTTTATATTACTATTTAATTCTGGTAATAAATATATTTCATTACAATCACGATGGTGAGATAGATTAACTTTTGTAGGCTCTTCTTCTTGTGGATTATATGTTCCACCTTGAACCCAACTATCTTCACCCTTAACTTTTTTTACTAAATCATTACATTGTTCTACACTAAGAAATGATAAATGTATAAACCATTTAAAATCATTGTTTTCTTTCACCTAAAAGTATCTCCGTGTAACCAACCAACGATGGAATATCTTGAGCCAGAAAGTAATGGTGTAATTCTATGTATTACTAATGGATTAAAAATAATTACACTCCCCTTTTTTCTTGTACCCTTAACAAAACTATCACTATCTTTGGTTGTTAATGCAAACTCTAAATCTCCACCATCATAATCATCACCATCTGATAATTGAACTATAACACTTAATTTTCTCGTTGATTCATCACCTTTACCAAAATCTGGATGCCATCCATACCCATCACCCTTTACATATTTTAATAGTTTAAAATTCTCGTAAGAATCCCAATCAATATCGTAATTGAAATGTAGTTTATTAGCAACCTTAGTGAGATTTAATATTTTATCAGTAATTTTACTACTTTCTATTTGGAACTCTGTTGCTTTTCTGTAATCTCTAACCTCACTACCACTCAAACCAACAAGTTCAGCTCTACTACCATTGGTATTGATTGTGTGTTGAGATTCACCAAAACTTTTATTTTTAATAAAATCTATTTCTGAATCACTTAGAAAGTTTTCCTTTTCAATATAATACTTAAAACCATTATTTTTTTTCATACTTACTCTTTAAGGTCCTTTTGGTGGTAAGTTATGCACCACCACCACCTTTTGGTGGTAAGTTATGAACTAATATATCACTTGAAAAATAAGTATCAATATCCTCTACATCTAATGAATAGAAAGTTTCATCGGTAGTTACTTCGACTGTTGATGTTACTTCAATAAGGTTACCATCCTTATCCATTAGTTCATCACCAACTTCAATTTCAAATGCTCTAAGGAATTTATACTCATTTGCTCGTTTTACAAATATCATCCCCATCCAACCAAACTTATAAGTATCATTTATTATATAATGTTCTGGTTGTACATTAGAAGATACCTCAAGTACAACTGAACCACTCGAAACACTATTGGTTAAATCTGTTGATGAATATGCTGCAAAATCGTGGTCACTTAAACTCATTCCAACTGGTTGATATGATTTAACCACATCACCAACTTCTACATCTTGTATTTGTTTAGTACTACCATCATACATACGAATTAAACTTCCACTCGGTGTTGTAGTACCTCTATTTGCAACCAGTTTCCACTTATACCAATCATTATCTATAGATGAACTTACACCTGTAGGTGGATTTATTTGTATGTATTGTGGACTATAATAAGAACACAATACTTCTGTATGTTGTGGTGTGAATAATATATATGCTCTACCAGTCCCTAAGTATTTATTTCCATTACCATCTAAACTACCAGAAGATGGAATAAATTTTTCTGGATAAGTAGATATACCAGTACTCGTCTCGATATCATACCAATATGTCATACTGGTGTGAACGCGCTCTTTATAATCCGAATTTGATTCCCAAGTTTGTTCAACTCCATCCGCATCTGTATAGGTAGATGAGTATATATTTCTTTGTTCTGCATTAGTTATATATGAGTTAAAACTTATATTGAATGGACTAACTAATAATGAACCATCTTCAGTTTTAGATTTTAAAACAAAATCTGGCCAAGTTCCTACTCCACGATTAGCTGCAATTGATGATGAAGTAAAACCATCTATAAATGTCTCACCAACATTTGCACTCTGAAGTATAGTTCTAAATTTAGTTTTATCCATAGAACCAGTAGCCATTGTATATAATGTATCATCTGCTCCGTAACCATTTGGTGTATCAACGAAAAGATGAAATTTACTTGAAGATGCCTCTACCCGAGAATTAACATATGGTGCTGAACTATCATAAACAAAAGAAGAACTTATGTTATGATTAGCGAAACTTGCGGATATACTTGAAAGTTTAGTTTGTCTTGGATTTTGCATATCTGCCCAAGTAGAACCATAAATATTTACACTACTATAACTTTGTGTAACAGCATATTGTGCAATTCTATCAAAGAAATCCGAACCTTGTACTGATAAAGGTATCTGTACACTTGGATTTGTATTAAACTCAAATATTTTTGTATCATTACTACCACTCTCAATAGTAAAATCATATGCACCAATAAATGCTGAATAACTATGATTTGGCCAATCTCCTGCACTACCTGTTATGTAATCACTAATTTCTTTTACTTTAGCGTTTACATCTGATTTTTGTGTATAATTTACTATACTCATTAACTTCTCCTAATGATACTTTTATTCATATATAAATATCATATTTTTACATTATAGTTACTATTTAGGAACATCTTCTGTGCTGATTTATTCCAACTATCTGATTGTGCCCACCAAGAATCCCAATCTTGGCAATATCTATGTAGTGAATTAACAATCTCACCACCTATACCTTTATTTCTATATTTAGGATTTACATAGATGTTACATATTTCCTTTGTTTCTGTATTTAACCAACCCCAACCTTGTATCATTTGTTGTGGATTAAATACTACAAACTTCCAACCATTGTCTAATCTGATTTTTGCTTTAGGTAAATCCCACATATCATCCCACTTAATTATTGAATTAAAGTAGTCTATCTCATATTGTAAATTATATAAGGTACACTCATCATAATCAAATGATGGACATAAATCAGATACTTCCGCATCTTCCCTATTGATGTTAAATAACATCTTCAACACCTTTACCATCAGTTACACAACCATCTCTAACAACTTCGGTATCTTTTATTGTCTGTAATATCTCATCACATTTTTCGTGTGATAGGAATGTTGGTATTTGAATTGAGAATTTAAATGCTTTATTTTCCCCCATGTCCTGGCGCATTATGAACTAATATATCTGATGAAAAGTATGTATCAATATCTTCTACATTGAGTGAATAAAAAGTTTCAGTAAGATACTTCTCTTCCACTGCAGTGACATCAATCCAATTACCATCTTTATCAAATAATTTATCATCCACTTCTACCTCATAACCTTTTCTAAACTGAAAGTATCCCAAACCACCCCTATCCATATAGACTCCTGCTAATTGTGGAATCTTATAAGTATCATTTATCAAATAGTATAAATTTACTTCTTCTGAATGTACATCCACAACAACTGAACCACTTGCAAAACTATCACTTACATCTGTAGAACTCCAACTTAAATAATTCATATCACTATCTGGCATTCCCAATGAACCAGAACCACCTGGTTGATACGATTTAACTACATCACCAACCTCTACATTTTGTACCAATTTAGTACTATTATCATACATACGAATTGTTGCACCATGTGGTGTAGATGGGCCTTGGTAGGGTTTTAATGTCCACTCGTACCAATCATTATTCAGAGATGAACTTACACCTGTTGGGGCGTTTAATAATGAAAACTTACTATTATAGTAAGTACCAAGTGTAATTACTTTTTCGGGTGTTAATAATTGTACACTTCTACCATTACCTATGAATTTTCTTGCACCATCATCACTACCTGATGAAATAATATAATCCTCTACATAATTACCCGTTCCATCTTCCACATCTATACCATAAAAGTGTTGCATACTCTCTGTGAATGGTGTACCCACACTCCAATTTACTTCATTTCCATCAGCATCTGTAAAAACACTTCCGGTTAGCTCTCTTACTTCTGCACTACTGATGTATGAATTAAATGAAATCGAACCATCAGCTGTAACCATAAATGATGCATGTTTAGCTAAATCTTTTAAAACATAATCTGGATAATCACTAACCCCTTTATTTGCTGCTATTGAAGCTGAATTAAATGCCCCAATTAAAGAATCACCACCAATTGGTGATGCCCCAAGTATAGTTCTAAAACTTGTTTTAGTAAATGAACCACTTGATATCTGATACAAAGTATCATCCGTGTTACTTGGTGAAGCTACGAATACATGGAAACTCCCCGAATTTGAAGCAGTTCCTCTTTTTGCTAAGTATTGTGCTTGGTCTGTATAATTAAATGATGAACTAATATTATATTGAGCAAAACTTGCAGATATTGTAGGTTGTGTTGCAGTAGGTGGATTATATGTTCCAAATTGAAAACTACCATATACTTGTACATCTGAATAACTTTGTGTTGAGGCATATTGTGCAATATCATCATATATGTTTCCATATAGACTACTCATCTGAGTACTATTGATTGCAGTATTCATCTCAAATACCTTTACATCATCACTACCACTTTCAATTGTAAAATCATAACACGCAAGTATTCCTGCGTAAGATGAATCAGGCCAACCACCAGCACTACCTGTAATGTAATTAGATAGTGATTCTAACTTCGTTTCTACATCTGATTTCTGACTAAATATTGTTATTGACATAAGGTTCTCCTATATATATTATAAATATCTCTCATATAAATTTTTGGTAAATAATTCGTTAGATAAAACTCCAGCGTGGTTGCCACCAACTGCCTCATCTTCCCAACACCCAAGATATTCATCTATAACATTTGTTAGTAATCTAATTCCTTTATTTTCCAAATAATTCTCAATCAGTAATTGATTTCTGTATAGATTGTCATTATCATATTCATCGTTCTGTAAATTTACAAGTGAATCGTGAGCTAACAACCCATCATCAGTTTTCCAATAATCCCATTTACCATCAGGCTTAAAAGAGCATTTCCTACCATCTAATGTGGTGTACTCTCTCCTATGTGGATACGTATATAAAACAACAATTAAATCTGGTTTTAAAATTTCGGTATATGATAGAACTGCTCTACTAATTGTATCATTAGATATTCCTTGAATACCACAATTAATATGTGAGTGTTGAATTTCGTTTGCTAATAAATGTGGCCATGTTTCCTCATTTCCTACACCTACACCCAATGTATGACTGCATCCAAAAGTAAGTAACTTAGATTTTGATGAAAAATAAGTTTCTAAATCATCTCCCCTAAATCCAAGTTCATTAAATGTATATCCACCAACTACTCTACCAGATTTATCTCCACCGACAGTTTTATGTGTTTGATTCTTTCTTGATTTTAAATCATCAAATATATCAAACTCTTTATGAGTCCAGTGCGGGTTCAAGACCTGTTCCCTTTAACATCTCGGTTGGTACTTGTCCACAATTACCACAACTAAATACTTCAATTGGAACTAATCCTTCTTGACCATTCGGTGACATTATTGCAGATATCCTTTTTATAATCGTTGATGTTATAAACAAATAATTACCACACGCCTGACAATTTAGTGTATCTGCTTTACTTAAATCTAATTTTTGTTGTGGTTTATTTATCGGTTTTTGTGCTTTCATATTCATTTTACTTTTCCTATTATCTCAACAAACATTGCCATAGCATTTATTTCTTTATCCACTACTACTGCATCACTTTGTTGATATTGACTTAATACTAAAATACATTCTGCGACATGTCCTCTACCCCAATCATCGACTGTATCAAACAACAACCTAAACATATCACTAAAGTCTGTAACTTTGGAATCTGCTAATAATTGTCGAATGTTCTTGAATGCATTCTTCTTATCTTGAGTTTTCAAGATTTCTAAAACTTCTAACTTGTAATCGTTTTGTGTACTCATCGCTTCATCTATAACGAGTTTCTCTTTTACTACCTGTCTCTGAGCAGCATTGATTACTCTTCTGATATCGGGATAACCACCATTCACTATCGTTACGATATCATCTACTTTTGCATCTACCGATTCTTTCTGTAAGATTTTCGACATATGCATCGCGACTTGTTTTCTATCGGGTGGTATAATCTGAAAGGATTGACATCTTGATTGGATTGGGTCAATTATTCTTTCAACATAATTACAAGTTAGGATAAACCTACAATGTTTTGAAAATGTTTCCATTAGATTTCTTAATGCTGCTTGTGCATTTGGTGTAATGTAATCACACTCATCTAATATTATAATCTTCATCTCTGAAAATCCAAGTGTTGATGCAAAATTCTTTACTTTATCACGAACTACATCTACACTATTCTCATCAGATGCATTAATATATAAATAATCACAATCTATATTATTAACGAGTAATTTAGCGAGAGTGGTTTTACCTGTACCTGCACGTCCATAAAGCAAAAGGTGTGGTAAATCGCCACTCTCCAAATACACTTTGACTTTACTTTTGAGATGTTCATTCCCAATGTAAGTGTCAAGTGATTGCGGCCGATACTTTTCTACCCATAAGGTATTTTTAATTTCTTCCATACTATTCCTTTATTGCATCTTCTTCTAAAAATATCTGAACACTCCATCGAATACCAGATGTAATTTCATTTACCCAATGTAAATGTTTATCTGCTATCCAAACATACCCAGCATCTTGTTTCATTGTTCTAACACCATCGTTAGTTTCAAATTGTAATTCTCCACCCTCATATTCACCATACTCTTTATCAGATAATTGAATACCAATCGTAAAACATCTCTTCCTTAGAATTTCACCATCAGTACCTGTCATAACATCATCTATATGTGGTTTAAAATAACAACCTTTACTATAGTGACATATTATCATTGAGTAACCAAGATTATCAATGTTTAAATCTAAAGTATTTGTCCAATCTTTAATCCTATCATAAACCCAAGATATATCATAAGGTGAATTACCCCAAGGCAAAGCATCTGATAACATTTTACTACCAACTTTTTCATATTCGTTGTGGTAGACATCAACTACTCTAACTTTTAATCTAGCATATGATTTTATTTTTTCACATTCTTCTTTACTAAATAATCTTTTTTCTATTAAAGTTTTTTCCATATCCAAATCGGTTCACAAAAAGTTTTATCTTTTGTCTTTTCCGCCAGTTCCCTTGTCTCATCTTTGAATCTATCTTCTGCTGCAGTTCCTGCACCACCACTATTTGGTCTTTTTGCCATTTCCATTCCAATACAACCTTGATACTCTGAATCAGTAAATGTTGATACAAAATCATTCATAGGATTACAAATCTCTAACCATTTCTTACCATGAGAATTTAATCTCTTTTGTTTTGCTCCACTACTCGCATAAACATCACTTATATTCACTAATAAATATCCACCACTTTTGATAGAACCCCATAATTTTTTAATAGTTGTCTGTAAAAATTTATCATTCCACTCATCAATAGTTTTGTATCTTACCCAACTTTGAGTATCATCATAACTATATCTCTCAACTCCAAAATATGGTGGTGATGTAAAGACAGTATCAAACATATCTTTATATTGTTCAAAATCTACATCTTCTGCTGGTGATTCTAAAAACTCTGAATCTTTATCAACCTCGAAGAACATATTTCTGTGTTTTTCGTAGAACTCTTTTTGTTCTCTATAGAGTGGATGGTTTTCTTTTCGTGGGTCTATCCCAAGATAATATTTACCACTCTCACTACCATAGAATCCTGCTAATCTATCTCCCCAACCTGCAGAGAAATCTAATATGTTCTCACTACCCAACTTATCATAGAGTACTTTTGCAACATTAGGTTTAAATTGAGAACAAATATACTTTCTCAAACTTAACATAATCCTAAGATTACCCGCAGTAATTTTTGGTAACTTCAAAGTATATGCAGCACCCATAAGTGATGTCATATATTTTTCTGTTTCCCAAGTTCTCTTTGGACCTGGTGCAATTGTTCCATCCACACTCCAACGATTTACTTGTTGGAAGAAATTACTGGCAGCATTACCTATGTTAACTCTTCTAAAGTATTGTTGTTTACCCTCAAATTCTAAACCATATCTGTATGCAGTTCCCTCACGAGCAAACCACTCTCCCTCTACCAAAATTTCATTATGTCTCATACCCTTTAACTTCATTAAAGCTTTGTAGGCATCATCCTCTGAAATAGTGGCATAGGGAATCTCATAAGTCATTGCTACTTTAGCAAGACTTTCTTTGACATCATCCTTTTCGAATGTTTCTTTGATATACTCCCATTCTTTCTCATCTATTTCAAGATAAGGAGTCATACCTTTAAATTTATCAAAATATTCTAAATACATTATGATTTCTCGAAATTAAAAAACTTCCTCACTGCTGCAGAATCTGGTGTAACCCAATTACTACCATTGGTTGCAGTCTGTTTAGGTGTTGGGATATAATTATCACTCAACAACTCTTCAAACTCAAACCAATCCAACATATGTACTTCACAATCGTGTAATCGTTCCATACTATGAATAGATTCCCTAACTTCCTTACTTAAACCACTATATGGATGTAAGATATGGATAGAACCACCAGCAAGTTCATACTTTCGTACATACTTATCTACTTTGGTTGCTATCTTCTCATCTATACTTCCAGCAGTTCCAGTACTTACACAATCCAAATACACCCTACCAAATTTAGTACTGATTCGGAAATCTATACCCCTATTTGGTGTATAAGTGTAGTGTATCTTTTTATTATTAAGGTATTCTTCTACTTTATCTTCAAGTTTCTTACCGCGTTTATTTGCAGTATGAATCCCTAATTGGGCTTTATCAAGTATATTATTTGCCACTTTTGACTCCTTATGTCACTTGTTGGGTTGCAACCAAGAAATATTGTGATTTATAATCATCAATATTAAAACTGATTGTAGCTAATCCATCTGAACTAACCTTTAATACAGCTTTCTCACATTCTTTATTTGCAGTTAAAATATTTGCAAACATATTTGCGTTAAATGAAATAGGTTCAGTATCACTAAACTCTTCACACTCAACTGGTATTGTTACCCTATTAGTTGCAACATTACTGAATCCGATAACTACTTTTGCACTATTATCTTTTGCAATAATAGTAAATGTATCGGTATCAGGTAACGCACCTTTACCACTAATAAATGTATCAATGAAATACCTATCAATCTTCAATTCTAATTCGAATGTTGATGGTAAGTTTTTAAGTTCTGGTGGTGTTGGTATAACTGACAAATCACTTAACATATACTTTGTATGTGTACCATGTTGCGAGTCTTTCATATTAACACTCACAAACTTATCGCCCATTTTTTGTAAACTAAAATCTACATCTTCTTCTAAGATGGATAGTAGTGATACTAATTGCGAAGTGTTGTAAACTCCAATATCTGATGCTTCTATATCATCGAAGTTGTCCAATACTACCGACCCCACTAATGATTTATCACCACTAATGAACCTTGTAGCCAATTGTTTTCCATTGGATGACCATTTTACTGATTTAATTTCACCACCAAGTGAATACTTGTCGATAAAACGAATTAGTTTTGTTTTATTCATAACCTTATTGTCCTTTTGTTAATAGTTATTACTTATTGTTTCCTATGTATATACATATATACCAGAAATCTCAAAATCAAAAAAATCTTTCAATACTTTGCTGTTTATCTACGACGGCTTCCCACCCCAAACTTTCGTAGAACATTCCTATCTTTTTACTCATTGCTTGTTCAAACATCTTAGTATGGTCAATGTTCGTTTTAATAAAATCTAATATTTGAGGCGGGTCCTCATATCCTTTATAACCAATTACATCAAATCCAAATTCATTATTCTTTAGGTAAACCCACCTAATCTTATTACCATTAGTAATCTTCTCATACTTTCTACCTTCAAACCAATGATGTAATATAGAATTATAATTTATTGCTGCTTTAACATGGACTGGTGCACCCTTTTTATATTTACTGAATGATGACTCTTCATCTTTAGAAATATATTTACCTATACCTTTTACTCCGATAGGATTTGCCAATACACTATAATGTAGCATATGTAGATTCCTCTTAAACTTACTGATTCTTTCATCAATCTTTTCCTTTGGAACATCTGCCAATATATCATCTAATACATTTTGTAATAAATCTTTCATCGCAGGAGCAAAATTACTTCTGACTGTATCCAAACCTTTTACTTGTGTTTTGTTTACCTTTCTACCAGCATCATTGATGATTCGTAAACCATATCGTTTCTTCGTTACGAACAAACCTGTCTTTGCGATTACCTCTTGTTTGATATCAAACACGTGTTCATCTATATTCAAAAATTTCTTGGCGAAATAATCGTAACTTAAATTTAGATAATCTTGTACCTCTCCACATATCTCCATAATTCTTTGTGTCATCATAGTTTCAGATAATTTCTGATTTGGAAACCTTTTCTCAACTAATGGTACTGCGGATGCGAAAATAGAATCTGTATCAATATAGATAACATAATCCTTATCAGTACCTAACTCTTTATTATAAAAGTGGTTGGTAATTTTCTTACTGAACTTAATCAATGATTGACCTGTGGTTGTGGTTGCTTCTGCATTATCTAAATCATAAAATCTAAATACTGGTAATCCCAATACACCATATAATGAATTTAGAAGAATCTTCTGAAGATATTGTCTCCTATCAAAATATTGAGATTTCTTTTTATCACCTTGGTCGTGAAACTTCTTCACAAGTTTTCTCATCTCTACTCGTTCATTAAACCACTTTGTGAGTAGAGCAGGAATCAATCCTTGTTTATCAGTACGATACATAACCCCATTACTTGATATACTTAATCCAGTCTCATCTAAATAACTCTCCAGTTCTGTATTGGTTATTTGTTGTATTTCCTTACCCTTTGTGTTAATCATAGAATAAGTTTTCGTATGTCCTGTCTTTAGATACTGGTCTACATCCCATTCCAAAACCTGCCCAACCTTAGTTTCAGGTGAGATATTCAATGAACGAATAACACTTGGATACATACTTGTGATATCTAAATCATAAACCCAATCGTGTTTACCTTTTTGTGGGTCTTGTACATATGCACCAGAGAACTTTTCATCATCCCCTCTTCGTTTAGGATTTCTTGGTTTGTTTGGTGCAACAATACCCATCTTTTTTAAATAAACTAATATCGCACCCTCTAAATATCTTGAACTCATAAACACATCTTCATATGGGACATGTCCTAAATGTGCTATACCACAAGCAACTCCGATATAATCCAACTTATCATTTAACTCCACAAGAATACGAACATCTCGAATGTTATAATCTATAAACTTCTGTAAATCATTTTCAAATAAATCATTGAGTGTTCCATCATACTCAATTTTCTTCATACCAACTTCAACTTCACCAATGTAATCTAAACGATAACTTGATTGTTGAATTGGCGAGAACTTTTTATATAATGCAAGATAATCTAACACACTAACACCTGCAATAACAAACTTCTTTTTGTATTCATTGTAATAACAATGTCTGATAGGTGATAGCATCTTTGCAACTTCTGAACCTAAAACTCTGACTGTTCTATTATATAGATACGGAATATCAAAATAATCAATGTTCCACCCACTTAATATTGTAGGATTTATTTCTGCGTATTTCTGATAAAATCTTGTCAATAATTCGTTTTCAGTTTTAAATAACTCTACTGATGTATCACCATTTTCATAATTTTGTATAGTATTTTTAGAATCTAAAGTATAACATATATACTTTTTCATTATCTCATCATATATTGCAATAGATGTAATTGCAGTTTCTGCTTTTTCTACATCTGGAAAACCATCAACCACTTCCACCTCGATATCAAAATAGAAAGTTCTATTTCCCTCTGCAACATCATCCGAATCCGTGTATTGGTCAACTAAAAATCTTGTAGTGATTGGTACATCACTCTCATATAAACCTGGGTCATCATCATCCCAAGTGTACACCTTTTTAACTTTACTACCATCAAGTGTATGATGTAAACCACTTGAATGTTTTACATATGCGTATTTTTTATAAGGTACAATAAGATGGCCTCTTCTGTCATCCCAAACATGCACTTTGTTTTTTCTCTTATCATAAAAAACATTTTGATACATTTATGTTGTAATCTCCGAATTTATCATATCTGAATATAACACTAAAACCATATACTTGTCAAGTACTTTTTTGATAAATGGGGGATATTTTTTCAATCCCCCAAATCACCATTTTAAAAATCAATAGTTAATCCTATGTTTGCATATCTTGGTGTTCCAAGAAATACTTCAGAATTATGAGCTAAGTGAAGTTTATCACCATACCCATTGTATTGACTATTATCAACTGCATCTTGTACATAAACTTCATCAAGTGCGTTAAAGATGTGACCTGTAATAGTCAAATCTAAACCAGCAATACTTGGAAGTTTGTAAGATGCGTGTAAATCAAGTTTTGAGTAACCAGGAGCTTCCCAAACTTGTGTTCTATCTGCAACTCCATCAGAATCCACTTCTCTTGAACCAGGACTCCAATCTGCATAGTTCTTATCATATACATTGTAAAGTGCTTGTACTCTCAATCCCTTAATAGGTTTAAGTGTTACACCCAATATATAAGATGATTGTGGTTGGTCACCAACAAATAACCCATCAAGTGCATATGCATATTCAGTAGTTTGATAACCAATTACTTGGTTGTCATCGTTATATTGAGATTCTTGGTAAGTACCATTGGCATCACCATCGAACTTCCAACCACCGAAAGAAGCAATCAAATCAAGTTCTACCATTTCGTGTGGTAATACTTTTACTTCAACTTCTGTACCTCTATGTTTCTGATTAACACCTCTTAAAAAGATTACATCAGTATCACCTGAATCTCCTTGACCCGTGTCAACATTACGAGTAAGGTTTCTATCTTTCCAATCTGTGTTATAAGCAGATACTTTCACGGCAACTTTATCGTTTGCATATCCAACACCAACTTCTGTTGATAAGAATTTCTCATTGTCTGGGTCGGATGCGACCGTACCAGAATAATCAATTACATTATCAAGAATTGGTGCTTTTTCCACATATCCTGAATTTATAAAAGTAGTAACACCATCTAACCATTCATAGTGTACTCCACCTTTAACTTGATATGATGAAATAGCATCAGCAGTAATTTTCTCGTTTTCTACTGAAAAATGGTCTTGATATGAATATTTAATAGATGATATTCCACCCATTCCATATACATTTAGATTATCTTTCGTGTAGTTACCTTGAACAAATCCACCTAACCAATCGACAGTAGTAGTGTTATGATAAGCAATAATATCACCTAACCCAACAACTTTTCCATCTGGTGCATTGTCATCAGCAAAATCAACATAGTAATCACCACCTAATAAATCACGAACTTCACGAGCGTGTTCTATTTCAGCAGTTCTCCAATCGATACCAGTTTGAAATTCTAAATCTTCATTAACTTTATAATTTAATTTAGAAATTAATCCATATGTATCTTGTCTGTTGATTGAGTTTCTAAGAATACCTGTAGAACGATGGTCTGTTTCAGAATAATCAGCATCGATATTAGTACGATTCTGTTCAATCTCTCCATTCCAATCCCACATCCAAGGCGAACTTGAATACCAAGCATTATCTGCTACGGCTGGTGTTCTCATTACACTACCATAAGTTCCTGTTCCACCACCTGAACCACCACTCCAATAAAGAACTGATGATAATTTAGTTTTATCATTTATCTCTAAAAAGTGATTTAGATTCACTAATGGTTTATGGAAGAAATTCTCCCTTTCATTAAGAAAGTTTGAATTTTTTCTTTTGGTTGTGTTTGCTCCATACATATACCAATATTGTTCTCCAGTATAGTCGGAACTAACTGGTGCCCAATTTTGACTAAAGAATCTACCAGCTTCAGTTTCGAATTTGTTACCCTCTGCAAAAGCATCAGTATCATATCCGTCAATATCACTTGCTAACTCTTGTGAGTAAGTAGCAATATTCTGTTTGTATAGATTTTGTCCGTGTCTTTGTGGTGCACCGATTGCGTACAACTCGAATCGTTGTTTATCGGATACTGCATAAGAACTTCCAAAATAATAAGCCCAAGCATCTGTCCAGTTTCCATCAATGATACCATCACCAGTCTTACGAACAATTGTTCCAGCCAGTGCAAGTTTATCACCAATCAAACCTGAATTGTAGTTAATAGTAGTTTTAATAAAACCACCATCTCCTGCTTCTTGTTTGAACTTACCACCCTTTTCGTATTTAGCAGGGTCTGTAATGATATTCATAGTTCCACCAATAGAAGGTGTGGCAAGATTTACAGCTGATAGTCCTCTTTGTAACTGAATTGATTGAGCAGCATCTGCAACCCCATCCCAATTACTCCAATAAACCCATCCGTTCTCCATATCATTTTGGGGAACACCATTAATCATCACCGCAACATTTCTTTGGTTAAACCCTCGTACATTAATACGAGCATCACCAGCACCACCACCTTGTTGAGTTGCATATACACTTGGTGTAGTATTCAAAGCCATTGGAACATCTTGACTACCAAGTCTAAGTTCCATTTCTTCTTTACTAACCATTGAATAAGCAACAGGTGTTGTTGCAACAGCTCTTGAAGCCAAAACTTCAACATCTGTTAGAGTAAGAGCATCAATTGCCAAAGCAATATTCACTTTTACTTCACTATCACCCACAACAACCTCTTTAGATTGAGATGAGTATCCTATGAATGAAGCAGTAATAGTATAAGTTCCAGCTTCTACTGAAATTGTAGTAAGACCTGTCTCGTTAGTAACACCACCGAGTTCAGTTCCCTCTACCACTACATTTGCTCCAACCAAAGGGTTATATTCAACATCTTTAACATCAACAACAATGGATTGAGCGAACAATCCTGTCATCAATACGAAAGATGCTATTAGTTTACGATATATATTCATAAATCGTCTCCTCTGTTTGTTTTGTTAAGACACATTTTTTACCAGGTGTGTCAACTGCCTGTGTATGTGAAATCATACACATATTTAGTTTGCGTAATCTTGGTCATCATTATCACCAGTCGTAGGTGTGATTTCTATATCACAAAAATCACCATCACAAAACTTCTCTACATTAGCTTCTTCTGCTTTGATTACACCAAAGTTTAGTTTACCTAATTTCTTAACATCTTTATTATATTGGTTTTCATCAATTGCTTCATATGGCATTTGTTTGTATGCTCCATAATCATGTCTTGGTAGTAATGAAATACCCTTCAAATGATATTGGTAATAGTTTAATACTTGTGGTATCATTTCTCCCTCTGTTTCAGGATTAAATGTGACCGTACAACTTACTTGATTATCAGCCCAATGTCTTTGCATAAATGCTGCTAATGAGAATTGTTCCCATATGGATAACTCTCCGACTGTTCTAATTCCCTCTCCTACATCGACAGGAACTTCAACAACCATAGTGGTATCCTCTGAACCAAACGCAGGTTCTACTTTATATCCTGCCTTTTTCAAAGGTTCTAACAAATCTGAATGTTTCGATACTCTAATTCTTCTTGTATAGAATCTTGATTCTGGATAATGTAATCCAGGTGTTGAACCTGCTAATAGTGATACTGTCCCACTTGGTTTAACACTTGTAGTCTTAATTGATTTTGGTACTGCAAACCAATCTGAATACATTTTATCCCACTCTTGTATGGTATCATATCCATCTTCCAACCAAGTCTTTAACTCGTGTAATCCACGATTAGTTATGAACTGAGCAATTCCACTCACACTACATCCAATTCTTCTGTTTCTCAACATAACTCTATTTGTATCACTCCAATGAGTTCTACCAAGTGTTACAGTTTTTGCATACAAATATGCATATTTTAAAGTTCTTTTATAATCCTCTAATGAGTCGTGATTGTTTGGGAATGTTTCCACTAAACAACATAATTCATAACTTTCTAATGATTGTTCTAAACAAGGATTACCACCCGCAACTCTATGGTCTTTATCATCTCCACCATTCTTCATACGAGAGTATTTTCTCATGTTGTCTAACCACGCAAATCCAGGCTCACCATTATCATTAATTCTTTTTGATGCCTCTGTATAATCCATACCGAGTTCTGCAAATATTGAATTATTAGACGTCCAACCATATTGTTCTCTGTGTGGATTTACTTTATAATTCTTTAAATCTAAGTATTCTTCTGAATTAGGGTCTCCAAATACAATCTCAGCAGTTCTTCTAACATTTCCTGCCACTACACACTTACCGATTAAATTCATAATATCTACGATTGTTGTGATTGTTATTGGTTTTCCACTATTAGCTTCTAATGTTTCTCTAACAGTCTCGTGTACTTCCATTAGTGGTTCAGGACCTGAACTTACTCCACCAAAACCTTTGATTGGTTCACCTGCTAATCTGACTAAACTATAATCAAATACAACTTCTCCCTGTCCGTGAAAATAACTTTCTAATAAAAGTTGTAATGATTCTACCCAACCCTCACGAGTATCTGGTATTTGAAAGTTTTGTTCATCTCGTTTGATATCAATACCTTTAATATCTATCTCTCCAGCACCTTTAGTATCAAATCCTACTCCAACACCTAACATTGAAGCATCCATAAGGAAACAAAATGGTTTTGCGTAATCTTCTTTGATTGTTTTAGTGGATACGAATGCACAATTGTTTAGTGCTGCATACAAACCCTTTTCTTCTGTGATTGCTGTTCCCATCGCCCATAAACCACGACCTGGTGGTAAGAACTTCATTGTAAAGATTCTTTCGTACATATCTTGTGCTGATTTTTGTGCTTGCCATGGATTCCAACCTAATTGGTGAGATTCAATCCAATTCATTTGCATTGTATAAGTTCCCTCTACAACTCTTTTGACGGTTTCCCACCATCTCTCGTTTTTCCCATCTTCTTTAATACGTGAATACGTTCTCATATAAACTAATTCACCCAACCCATTGAAACCAAAAGGCGGTTTCTTTCTTTTATACTTATTAATAAAATTTTCTGATAATTTAAACTTATGCGTACCCATTTTAAAACTCTCCATTTTTTGTCTTTTCTTTTATTTTCTTATACCCATAATACATATAGTATATACTACTTAAATACACCATTATTTTTGAATTATTTAATTTTTTCTTTGAATTTTTTTGGAAGTTTTATTCAAACCCTTCACCATCAAAATCTTTTTTCTTTTGTGCCAAGGTTTTACGTAGATACTCATCTGCATTATTCATTTTACCTTGGGCCTCTTTTCCACCTTGTGAGCTGGTTTCGTAGATTTGTATGAAACCTGTATTGGTATTGATGGTTGCTGGAAATGTAATTCCATCAGGCCCAAATCTATTTTTAATAACGTGGAATCTACCTGTATTTGCTATCTTATCTTCTACTTTTCTACTCATACTCATTACAAAATCTGATGTCATCACCTTGCTATAGTCCTCACTAACTTTTGATGCATCAATAACATCTTCTTCTAACGCAGAACGATTTGCTTGCGATGCAGTCCATACTGGAATATCAAACTCTCCTGCCATACCTCTTAGTTCTTCATAAACGTGTCCAATTTGATGTCTTTTTTCTGTGAAGTTAGATGTTGATTTCATAATATCTGCATAATCCACAATAACCATATCTGGTTTTATACCTTGCAATTCACATTGTTGTAAATGTGCTACGATTGAATTTACACTTGCAGTTCTCGTTGGCCAATACTTGATAATTAAGTTACCTTTTAATTTATCAATTGCTTTCTGCACTTCTTCTTTATAATATTGTAAGTTACCCGTTGGTTGTCCACTAACAATTGTATCATATCGTAACCCAACATACTGAGCATTTAACTCTAATGTATAGTGAATTACGGTCTTACCTTGTTTAACTGCATGAGCACCAATTGCCTGTAGTGTCCAAGATTTACCGATACCAGCAGGGGCAACAATCACTCCAAGCTCTCCACCTGCTAAACCACCATCCATCAAATCATTAACACTATCCCATGCGGTTGGCATAACTATTCTCGCTTGTTGACTCATTCTCTCTTCAAAACCAGTAATGTATTCGTGTCCGATATCCCTTTCCATACCAGCAGTCATTGCTTTGTCAATTATACCTTTGATTTCATCATATCGATGAGATTCTAATAATTCAACTGATTGCATAATCGCACCCTTAACAACTTGATTCTTACAAAACTCTAATGTTTGTTCTTGAACAAATGGTAAATCTGTTGCTTCTCTATAATTCCAAGCATTTCGTAATGAATCAACAATTGTGGTTTTTAATGTAGGATTATCTACCTCTTCCAGTATAACCTTAACTGCTTCCATTGTTGGTGGTGTTTTGTATTTAACAAAATATTCTTTGATAGATTTTATCAGATATTTATTAGAATCCGTATCAAAATAACTTACTTCTAATATTTCTATAATTTGTTTTGTAAATTTACTATCAAGTAATAAACTTGTAATTATTTTTGACTGGAACGATGTTCCATATTGTATTAAATTTTCGCTCATTATAACCTATATTAAGTATCCAGATTCGTGTACAAATCTTGGACTTTTTTATCATAAAATTCTTTTCTTTTCTTATCACGATACCTTTGTCGTGCTTTTGCTTTTAAATCTTCAGCATTACGCATATAATGTTCCATCTGCCACTTTCGTTGAGCATCCTGACGTTCTTTATCGGTATGGTATTTACGTTTTCGTCCCATGTGTTTTCTCTGCCATAAAATTTAATCTATTAAATGTTGTGTGTAACCAACTATCTAAATTAGGTAACGCCGTGTACAATTTATCTTCCAAAAATTTCTTTTGAAATATATGTTTCACTAAACGCTGTATAGGATTCCCACATATCTCTTGTATTTTTAACTTACTACTTCCAGATATGTTTATCTCATCTAAATCCATCAGTTTCTTATTCAAGAGTAATTGGTCTGAAGAATTAGTAATTACTTCACATAATTTAAATTGTTTCTTTTTAGATTCTGCACTTTTCAGAACATCTTCTATTGTAAACTTATGGGGGGATTCAAGCCAAGGAAATAACTTTAAAAGGGTTTTTATTCCAGCACCCTTAATACCAGGTATCCCATCCGATTTATCACCATCCATTGTTCTAAATAATAAAAAGTTTGTGGAACTTATGCCATATTCTTCCAATATTTTTTCTTGGTCATACATCTTCTTCTTAGTAGGTGACCAAACTGAAATTCTATCATCCACCAATTGTAAGAAATCTTTATCGGTTGACATTATAGTAACCTTATCCTTAAAGACATGTTTTGCTGAATAACCAATCACATCATCTGCTTCTATGTTTTCAGCAGTAGTAATAGTTAAAGGTAATAGTTCTAAATACTCGATTACTCTATTTAATTGAGCAATCATCATTTTATGTTCATCTGCACGAGTTAAAGATATTCCATCTGTTCTATTCAACCGAAGAGACATCTTTCTTCCTGCCTTATACTCTGGAAATATTTTTCTACGGCGGTTAGACCCACCTTTACCATCAAATACTATGATAGTTCTTGTGGGTCTTACCATATTAATAGCGAATCCAATTGACCTTAAAAAACCTACTATTCCACCAATGTGAACCCCATCCTCATTAGTAGTAGGTACTGCGGTAAACACTCTAATAAAAGTGTTTAAACCATCAATCAATAAAACCGAGTCATTTGGTTCTCCACCATCAACCTTTCCGCCAGATTTTTTTATTTCTTCGAGTATAGATAAGTGTTTTTGATTAATCACCTAAGACCTCATCTGTGAACTCTACATCATCAATACCAAGTTTTTCTTTGTATTTTAATATAACCTTATCACAAATGATACCATAGACATAGTCTTTCAACTCATCATCTTTGGTAATTAACTCTTCCCAATCCTTAGATAAAAACTTATGGTCTTTACCATTTTGGTCTGTAAGAGTGTACCACGCACCAGCTGATTTAATCAACTTATGTTCTTTTAGAACAGTCAACCAAGCTCCGTAGTTATCAATACCCCTATCAAAGTACATATGATAATCTGTATGTCTTAAAGGTGGCCCAAGTCTGTTTTTCACAATCTGTGCTCTACACTTCATACCTAATACATTTTTTGCTGTATCTTTAATTTGTCCCATGTTCTTCAACCTAATTCTTGTTGAAGCGTGGAATGGTAATGCTTTCCCACCACTTGTTGTCCAAGGGTCTCCGAACATTACTCCGAGTTTTTGTCTTAATTGATTAGTAAACACAAGTGCCACTCGTTGTCTACCAACCATTTGAGTAATCTTTCTCAATGCTTTTGATATAATGATTGCTTTTGCAGTTGCCCAACCATCTTTATCAAAATCTGCTTCCAACTCTACTTTCGTAGTAGCTGCAGCGAGTGAATCAACCATAATAGTTACTAATCTATCTTTATCTGATTCCCTAACTTTAGTTATAATTTCTACAATCGCTTCAAATATATCTTCTACTGTCTCTAAGTGTAGATATAACATCTTACCCATATCAATTCCAATCACTTCCATAAACTCTTGAGAAACTGAAGTTTCAGTATCTATATAAACTGCAACCCCACCTTTCTTTTGAGTTTCTGCTAAGATGTGTGCACCAAGTAGAGATTTTCCACTTGATTCTAATCCATTGATTTCTGTAATTCTTCCAACTGCAATTCCACCATTTGGTCTATTTGATATAGCCAAATCTAACATAGAACTACCTGTTGAGATAAAATCTGTGATATCCGTAGGTGTATTATCTGTACCATCCAGAAAGTATGCTACTTTATTATCTTTAAATTTCTTATTTAAACTGTCGGCCAAAGTATCGGCCAATACATCGTGTACTGATGACATTCATTTCTCCTTATCAAATTGTTAATGTGTAGTTAGGGAATACAATAACACCCATCTCTACTTTTGTTGTATGTTGCCACACATTAACGGGGGTTTTTATTTACGAGTTAAATAACTCATCAAAAGCATCACCAGTATTACTTACCTTAGATTTGTCAAGTTCAGCTACATTTCCTCCAACGGCTTTTGCTGTTGTTGATACTTCTGAATCTTCTTCAGTTGCATCACCATCAGGGTTTAACCATGTATTTAGTATATCTGTCATATCATCGTATGATAACTCTTGATAGATTTCTGTAATGTCCTGTTGTTTCTTTACTTTTTCAAGTATATCAGGCTCATCAGAAATCGGTGATTGATTAGGTTTGACGCGAATGTTAGTTTTTGGATAACTTGCTCCACTCTCCTCAGCTGAGATAAACTCTACCGAAATATCACGACCATTAATTGGGTCTGTAATATCACCATAATCAGGGTCTGCGATTACTGAAAGAAGTTCTTGATAAACTGTCTTTCCAAATCCCCAAAACTTCACACCTTGCGATTCTTCACCACGAACTATAACTGGAGCAAAAGTTCTCATCTTTGCTTCAAGTTTACGTGATAACTGATAATCTTCCTTATTGCCACTTGCTTTTAGTTTTTGAGCAAACTCTTCAATAGGGTCTGGTCTACCAAAAGAAATTGGTGATAAATAAGAGCGATTGCTCAGATTGTAGTGAAAAAACAATTCAATAAAAGGATTATCTTTATTGAATGAGTAAGGTACGATACGAATTTGAGTTTTACCTGGTTGTGGTTTCCAAAGACTGGAAGTCCGATTGTTAGTTGTTTGTAACTGCCCGAGGCGTTTTTTTATTGCGTTTAAATCCATTTCATATTCTCCATTTGTTTATGTTTATTTTTCATTTGTCAATCAAGTGTAACCTTGATACAATAATATATATCAACTAAATTTGCTAAAATGTAATATAGTTTAAGTTTTTTATAAAAAAAAAAGGTTCATTTCGTTTTTAAGTCTATCATAAGTGGAAACTAAAAATCGGTGAGAACCTTTTTTTATAAGTTGGAAATTTTAGGGAATGTAGGATTTGCATACCTACAACTTTCTGCTCAGATTTTATTGCCCTTGTACCTAACACCCATCAGTTACGATGATTCTCCTCAAGATGGTTAATCTCATTGGAGTGAGTACAATCTCTGTGTCAGTGCCTTATCTCTCTGAGTTTAGATTGATTCAGCCACAAGTTGGGATTTCAGTTTTACCCTTACCCAAAACAAGGTCTAAAGAATTGCTTCTTTATGTTTTCAGAAAGTACATTAGATGATTGATGTCTCAACTACTTAACCATTCGGCTTTGTAGATTCACCACGAACTCATCTTGGATTACCTTATGGGCTTCTAAAGTCTACCCATTATTCGGTCAATTCCATACGAAGTTAATTACTCCTCGTACTTTTCAAAAATCCAATTTGTCAAAAAACTATGTATCTCATTTGATACATTAATATATATGTATATAAATTCCCAAAATACATTTTATTTTAAAAAAAAACGTAAATAACTGAAAAAAACTTGATATTTATATATAGTTAACCGATTATGAGTTAATTCAAACGCGTTGTTTTGGAGTGTATTGTTTTAATACACCCGTACTATATCATAATGATACACTTGTGTAACTATTTGTTCCAATCCTTCACATTTACTACCTGGTGTATTTTAGTAGGTATTATATTCAAACCTGTTTCGTTGGTTAGTAGTAAAGTATTTTGATATTCACTCCAATCAACATTAAAGCTCTTATCTAAGATTCCTTTATTCTTTGCTCTGATAACTTCATTCAAAGCGTTAATAGTATATAGAGTATTACTCTGTTTCTTTCTATGTAGTGAAATAGTGTTCTCTATGTTCTCCTCGTAATTATCAATAAACTCGACATTATAGGTACAAATTAATTGGGTTTCTTCCTTCATATTCTGAAAAATGTATATTTTATCATAAAGTATATCGTTACACTCTATAATAACATCAAGTGTTTCTGGCAATCGAGATAAGCGGGTAAATGTACATAATAATTGAGTTCTCATATTATTTCCTAAATGCTCCTAATAAACCAGACCAATCGTTTGAAACTAATTTATAATCTGATTTAACTCCGGGTACTCCATCCATTTGTCCATCCGCAAATCGAATCGTTATGATAACAGTCCCAATACCACCAACGTCTTGTGTACCAACATCTAATAAAAATTGATATCCAGATTTTGATTCTTTTAATTCATAATCAGCAATAAATTCTTCAGGTCCCATTTTTTTATTATAAAGTTTTTCACTTGGGATAAACCAAAATGTATCACCACCCTTAGCAGCATAAAATAAACTTGTTTCCCCAACACTTAATTGTTTTTTAAATAAATTATGTAAACCTAATCGTATTGAATTTTCTTTACCTGATAAGTACGTTTCGAAAATATTCTTGAAATGTTTTGTCCGTTTGACATTCCAAACTTTCCATTGTGGATGATTCTTCTCTTGCATTTTTCTACAAAAATATTTGAACTTTTTTGTTTTAGTAGCATATTTCATTTTAGGTAAACCAACTGCCTCTGTTAATATATTCAATTCTTCTTCTGTTAATATTTCTTTTTGATATTCATCCCAAGTGTTTTTAATATGATTCTTAAAAATCGTTTTTGCTTTTGAATCTTTTGTTTTTGAATTAAATAATTTTGTAACTAAAACTTTCCAATCTTTTGTCATCGCATCAAAATCTGATTTATATGTTGTTATAAAATCCTTTCCTTTTAATTCTTTTAGTCCCAATGCTTTTGTAAAAGTACCCAGAGTTAAATTCTTTAATTGTCCAACCCCCTTCTTTAAAGATATACCAACATCACCATAACCACTAAATGTACCAGCAATATCTGCAGCTCCATACTTAGAACCATCGTTTGTTGGGCCGGTCCACATCATATTCGTACCCTTACCTAATTCTTTTACAATTCTCGAAGATAGTTTTTTTGCATCGGATACGAGGTCTCCCTTTGGAATTGAAGCTTTTAATAAAAATTTTTCCCATACTGCACCTGCAGGTGGGACTTCAGTTAATCCAGAATTTACTGCTTTTATTTTTTTATTCTTAAAAAACTTTGCAACTTCTGCACCATCTTTGAATGAACTACTACCACCAGCAACTAATATACCAGTCATTACTTCGTGATAAAATGTAGTTGCACCTGTACTACCTTCTACAATAATTTGTGATGGTGTTGTGAGATTTTTTATAAGTCTAACTCTCTCATTAATTGGCCAATTGTATTCTTTCAACACATCAAACAATTTAATCAAGTGTTGTTCATTAGTTAAATCGGGTGTACCATCCTTAACTCTGTAACTCAACTCATTTAATATTTTATCAAAATCTGTTATCATTAAAATCTCTTTGTTATATCCTTCATACTATGATAGTTATCACCCATAGATACTTTTGTTGGATATTTCCCATTTTGTTCTAATACTTCTTTTACTTTTTTTAAGTATCCCAAACCATCTCCTTTTACATCAAAATCAAATAAAAAGGCATCGTAATTATATAATACTAACCTACTACTATAATCTCCATTTTCTATAATGGGAATTAATTCTTTTACGATACGAATATTATTTTCAGTCTCCGATAATTGTATCATATAATTGAACAATTTATTCGGATTCATATCGTGCAAGTTCACCTTAACTATTTCTCTATTATAAATATCAGATTGAATACTTTTCGATGATTTCCATGTACTCCACAACCCATTTATAAACTCATCAACCCTACCAAAAAACGGGTTTTGTTTCATTTCGGTAGTTATACCACCATATAAATACTTAAATGTTAATTGTTTTCCCTCATCATAACCTAATCCATATGTTTTTGCTAGGTGATTATGTGCAGAACCTTTAGGGAATTTATAATCAATCATATCACCTATTAATCGTGGGTGATACGCATCAAAATCAAACTCTACCAATACCCCATGTTTATGTCTACTGATAAATTGTTTTCTACTACCATCCTTTTTATTTAATGCTGCAAAATTCATTCCACCAAACCTATTACTTGGTCTACCCGTTAAAGTGTATGGATTATATTCTGAATAAACCATTTTATCATCTGTAGTGTATAATCCATTCTTTTCTATTTCATATAAAACTTCCAAGATAGTTTGGTCATATTCCTTTTCAAAATTCACCATCAATTCTTTTGATACCTTTTCAAAATACTCAGCATGCTTTACCAACGGAATTATATCATTAACATTTTCTTTATCGTAATGTAATCTATAATTGTGGTGATGTGCAGTTGTTAAATGTTTATCAAAATCATATGGTTGATTTGTTTTCATATAATGACACCAATTCAAATCATAAACTTCATTAGAAGTTATCATAGAAATGTGCTTATGGGATTTTAAATCAGATACAAGCATTGGTGTATCTATATTCAGATATTGTATATCTTCCGAAAATTTTTCATTATGATGAACTGGTACTATAAATTCTCTTGTCATAGTACGAATATAATAACAAGACACTCGATTGTCAAGTGGATGTTTATTTACATCTGAAAACATTTGTAGATATACAAATGGTTCTTTCTGTAATCTTTTAGATAAAGTTTCCCAACTATCTTGTGTATTTACTATAACCATTAATTTAATTTATTCTTCACATACATAACTATCTGTTCAGCAACTCTTATCTCAGTATATTTTTCCATTCCGAAGAATCCAGGTGATGAATTAATCTCACATATTTTGTATCCATCATTATCATATAATAAATCTACACCACCTATATCTAAATTTAATAATTTTGTAGATTCTAATGCTAAATATTCCATTTGTTCATCCAATTCTACTGGTTTTGCTTCTCCACCACGTGTGATGTTTGCTCTGAAATCTCCATCGGATGATTCCCGTTTCATTGCTCCAATAACTTTACCCCCCACTACGATAATTCTTAAATCTCTACCAAACGAATCACTAACAAATTCTTGTAATATAATATTAAACCTATCATTAAATTGTTCCATCATCTCTACTAATTGTTCGAAATTTGATTTTTTTTCTGAAAGATAAACACCCTTTCCATGTGTTCCACTTAATGATTTTACCACTATGGGGAATCCAATATTCCTCTCCACATAACTTGAATCAATTGGATTTTTAACCAACATAGTTTTTGGATGTGGTATATTATTCTGTGAAAGTATTTGCATTGTGTAGAGTTTATCCTTTACATTATCAATTGCATCTGAACTATTAATAAACAACACCCCCATACGTTCTAAGTGTCTGAATACTGCCTTCTGATAATATGTAGTGGATGAACCTACTCTTGGAATTACAAAATCAGGTATTGTAGTGTGTTCATTTTCAACTAACACCGACCTTTTATTCTCTTTACTTATAAAGATATCAACATGATTTGGGTGTATTGCAAAACATTCTATACCCTCTTTTGCAAAACATTCTATTAATCTTTTAGTTTCATACGATGGGTTATCTTGTGTAGTAAATATCCAACCTTTCATTACTTCTCCCAATAAGTTTCGCTCCACAACTTAGTAGTTTCTGGAAATGTTTCCATCATTATCTCTTTTAATGCAATAGCATATTCCCGTATCTCCCATTGTGAAGTAGATTCATCTCGTAATTCTATAAAGTTCATAACACTTTGGAAAGATGCAGTCCAATAAACTAATGTGTATTGTGATAGTGGTAATACAATTCTAGCTTGTTCTTTTGCCATTCCCATATTAACAAATCCCTCATACACTTCTATCATTTTTCTCATCAAATCCCCATATTCAAGTAATGCTCTATTAGATTGAAAATCTGTTAATTCCCCATCACTTGCTTGTTTATTATCATCTGATTGTTTTCTCCACTTATCAGGATAATAAAAATCTTTTACTGGCATATATCTACCACTAATTTCGTTCCAAGCATGGTCTTTGGTAACACTTGATGATGTGGTTTCAATCCCCACAACGTGTTTGTATGCTTGTCTCATAACAAATTCTGGTGCTTTAATAATAACTTGAATGTGTTGGTGTCTAAATGGTGAAAAGTGTTTATGTTTAATTAGAAACTTGGATAGTTTTCTATCCTTATCTGTAAACTTATCACTCTTTTGACCAAAGGAAACTCTTGCAGCATTTACTGGAGTTAAATCATTACCAAGAGAATCAACTAATTCTATATAACCTTTATCTAATACATCAATTTTCATTAAGCCTCACCACAATCTTTTATCTTCTTAATTAGCTTTTCCAAACCTTGAAACTTCATAGATTCTTTATGTAGTTTTTTAGTCTCAGGTTTCTTTAAAAACTTTATTAATTTTTTCACTATGCACTTCCTTTTAATTTAATCATTTCTATTAATTCATCACTTCTTTCTTTTTTATATTTTTCACGAATCTTTGTTGCAGATATCTCACCTATTTCTGTAGGTGGTGTGTGTTCTATAATATCATAACCCACTCCTCTACCATAATTGACTGATTCTATATCAGGTACTATCATAAGTTTAACTTGTTTAACTCTAATGTAATCTGATAACTCTCTGGATAACATATCAAATACTTCCTCACAAGTAAATGGATTGTTTTTGTCTGGCATCATATCTCGAATACAAATCAAAACATTCTTACCCTCTTTCAATCGTTGTTCTATTAACCATTGATGTCCTTTATGCCAAGGTTGCCATCTGCCGATAAACATCGAATATTTCATCTACACACTCCTTTATTGATTTGTCTGCATTTATATCTGTAAAGTTTGTTAGTGGTGGTTCGTAATCATCCACCCAATATTGTTCTTTTTCTGTTGGTCGGGTTGAGTGTATATAAAACTCTGAAACATTCCTTGACCTCTTTAGTTCCTGCCTCATATCTCTATAAGGTGAAACTAATGACACCAATACAATGTAACCTATATTGTCTAAAACCTTTGCCATATCAATAGCAAACTGAACATTCTTTCGTCTACCATCTTCGGAATAATCTTTATTGTTTAAGATATCACGAAGGTTATCCCCATCAATATGCACCACTTTGTGTTTCCAAAATGACAACTTGTGTTTTAACTCTGTACATAATGTAGTCTTACCAGAACCTGGTTGGCCTGTGAACCATAGAATCATAACATAACCTTTAATTAATAATATATATCAGTTTAAAACCCCAAATAAACTTTTAATTTGGCGATTTTATACTCCAGTAGATTTCTTTGCCGTTTCAAACTTTTGAGAATTTTGTTTTACTTGTAATACACTTGCAGATGATGAATTATCAAATGTAGAATTTATCTCTACAACTTTCGGGTCTGTATATGAACCAGCTTTTTTTGCTGCTTTAATTAATGAATCCATATCCACTCGTAACATTCCACTTAGTTTTGTATCCCAACCTGATGGTGATAGTGTATGGTCAACTGAATTAACTTGAAATAAACCATAATCTCTATATCTCTTTGGTAAGTAATCTACTGCGAATAAATCATACATACTTATTCCACCAATACCTGGAATAGTGAAGCTAATATTTAATGGTGTTAGTGGGTCTATAGCTGCTTGTGCTTCCGAAGATTTATTCATCATCCACAACATACCCCGTTCAAAACTTCCCAACATTTCTCCATCTGCGGTGTAAATTAATACTTCTTCCCTTTGAGATGGATTATCATCACCAAACCAATTATTTGCACTTTCGAATTTTTCAATCTCACCCTCAGTTTTTAAGCTCATCTCTGCGGACTTTCCAACTTCTATATCAGTATCTAATCCCTCTAATTTATTTTGTTCTCCCACATTTGAAAGAACTAAATCAGAATTTGGGTCATTTGGGTCTTTTCTAGTCATTCTCTGCGGGCCAGTGTTGTTACTTGGGTTACCAAGATATGGAAACCAAACCTCATCAAGTATGTAATCCTTACTATCTTCTTGGGATTGTACATTTGCAGTTTTATCTGCCATAGTTTGATTTTGCATTGATGCTAATGCAGTAACTCCTATATCTTCTGGTTTGCCACTTCCACCTTCACCTTGTGTACCAAAATTTTTATTACTATGAAACATTGCCTGTGTAGCCATTTGAGAACTCAACTTAACCTCTAAAGAGAAATCTTTAAACATTGAACGATTACTATATAATGGAAATTCAAAAACGTGATTTGGGTCATCAAATGTAGACCGTTTACCATCCATCTTAGGGTTAATATCTTTAATTCTATTTTCTGTAGCATAATTATCAATAACCCCTATCCTACCATTGTGTCCAGCATCTTGTACTACTCTAAAATCCCAAAATGAACCATATTGTGCATTAACTGCATTCCAAAAATTATTTAAACCATCTTCTAAACTTCTAATACCACTAAATTGTTGTGCAATAAAATCTGCACTAAATACTATATTTCTTATACTACCCCACTCCGAACCATCAATTTTGAATGGTAAAAATAAACTATTTATATCATCAAATGTTTTGCCCAAAGTTACATACTTTTCAGCAATTTTAGATTCAAATACCTTATTTGCATTCGCTCCGGCTTCTTTTATTGTTCGTATCCCAATATATTTACCTGGAAATTGTATGTGTGGATTCATCGTATATAAATGAAAACTATCCCTACATGGATTATCGCCAGTTATCTTTTCTGAATCAACTATCTCACCTAAACTATCTACTGAAATTGCATACTTCGTACCCATACTTCTAATTTGTGTAGTCAATTCACTACCAGGGTCGGTGGAATCTGCTGCACCATATTTTTTAGTAACCATACCAAAGAATGTATTTAGAATCTCATCTTCAAACCAGCCATAACTACAATATCCCTTATTATTATCTTCTTGAAAATAAACTCCAGCAGCACCACTTTCAAATTCTAATTTGAGTCTTTCATTAAAAGATTTCATATAGGTTTCAAAATTTACTTGTGATTTCTGAAAAGCTTCTTCTATAGTTTTAGTATTTTTATTTCTTACCACTTCTGGTACAGGATTATCCGCGGGGTCTACGGGCCCTTTGAATAGTGTATTCCCCATTGAAGTTAATTCTGTAGTACAATCAAATTCTCCGTTAACTCCTATGTTATAACTAAAACTTTTTATAACACCCATAGCTGCATAATAATCACCACCACTTGATATAATTTTTTCTTGTATCGAATTGTAGTATTGTAGTAAATCTTCAGGTTTTTCTGGCTTAGTTAATGTTTTAGTTTCGGGTGTTGACCAACCAAACTCTACTAAGACAGTTCTTCCATGTTTTAAAAATGCTTTTTCATATACCTCAAAATCATTTATGTCCCATAATTTCCAATTGATACTTACATTTTGTATCGAATGGTTTTTAAAACTTGTGGATATACCAATAACTCCTGTATGCGGTCTTAATATAGATGTTGGTTTATTGTTTAATAAATTAGTTTTTGAAGCAAGTGGTTGATTTAATGGTTGGCCATCTTTGAATGCACTTGATAACCGCATTGGTTTATGTCCAAGTTTTTCTAATGGATATACATACTGACCCTCAAATTCACCAGATGCGTGTTTTTTATACTCTGGAACTGCAGCTGTAACTCTAACCCAACAAGATTTTGTCATCATTTCGGATACACTATTTGATTGTTGTTCTTCTTGTAATCCTAATGGACTCATATTACCACTTCGTGAAAGTGCATTCATTCGCTTATATAAGGTTTTTTGTATATTTGGTGGAATATTGTTAAATTGAAACATTTTAATCCACTCTATTGTTCAATCGTTCTAACTCCGATATTATTTCACCAAGGTCCATAGGTATGATTATTTTTTCACCTACTTTAAACTTAATATTACCCTTAAAACCCTCATTTGCTTTTGCTATAATCCACCATAAAGATTGGTCATCATAAAATCTATTTGCAAGTGAACCATATGAATCGCCAAATCTTGTATAATAGGTTATATCACTATCTTTTGATGTTATCTTTGGATAAAGAGTAGTGGATTTATATCGTACACCCTCTACCTTATCTTTCCTAACTCGTGTAAATTTATATCTATTCATTAGTTAAGTCCCTTTGACCATCCGGTTTTTTTGCCTTTTCTGGTTGGAACTCTACCAAGGCTTGTTGGGTCTTGGTCACCAAATGTCTGATATTTACCATCCCCATGACCACTATCCTCTAACCAAGGCACTTCATAATGTTTACTCAAGGTTGTAGGTAAGTATTTACCAATGTAAACGAAATTAACACTAACATTAAAAAACATAGGAATTTGAAATCCCTCATCAAGTTCCCAAGTAGCATTCTCTTCCATAGTGATTGTAATATTATCAAAGTAACCAGGTGTATTGTTGAATAAATCACCAATAGTTAAATAAATATAAGGTGATACTGGTCTACCCTCACCATCTCCATCAAACATTGGTTTAAATGATGGATATCCCAATCCCATTAGATAATTCATCTTCTCTTGAATGATTGGTATTTCTTGTTTGGTAAATGCTGCTACTTTAAAATCAAATCCAACACTACGATTAGTACCTGTATAGATATGTACACTATCAGGTCTACCGATATATCTTTCTGTAGAATATTCTGGAGTGACAGTATCTGTTATTGAACCAAGATGAGCAGGAAAGATTAACCACTTTCCATTCACCGCATCTCTAATTCTAAACTTTATAAAATCTTTAGGTAGTTTATTCCCCTTAGTACCTGATGCATAACTTAACTTTCCGTATTGCCCGCCATATGGAACTTGTAGGGTATTGCTTGTACCCACTTCATAAATATCTGTACCTTTTTTTATTTTACCAGTCCCCAAATTAAATTCTTTAGCATCTACTCCTCCACCCAACCCATCTTCACCAAACCCAAATGCTGCTGCGATATTTTGTCCAATTCCTGCTAACCCATCTCCCTTTACATTAGAAACATTTGTTGCATCAATAGTTTCACTATTCTCTACTTCATCTTGATATCTTGGTGGTGTACCTAAAGGATTAAGAAATGTTTTGTTATGTCTTTCTGCGTGTACTAATGGTGCGACAGATAACATTTGTCTTAGTGGATTATATTTTCTCGTTTCTTTTCTTGGGTTTTGATTTTGTAATAATGCTTGTTTTAATCCAAAGATAACACCTCTTGGTGATGCTGCAAACTTTGCTATTCTAATAACATCTTCTACAGTTCTTTGTACTTGTAATGGTAAATCAATTGCCCATATTCCTGTATGAGCATAACTATCACCTATATCTCGTATAATAAATGGTTCATCAAATCCTAAACCATCTCCTCGTAATGAATTATTACCACCGAGTTTTTTATATTGTGCATCAATCTCACTACCCCTATCTCCCAACTCAGGTATAGGTGGTGTTATTGTGGTATCACCTGCTGGCAAATTACTCTGATTGGAATCGTGTTTCTGTGATTTATCCCAGTCGAAACTTGTTAGTTTATCTGTTTTTAGTTTTTCAAATAGTCCCATTACTACTCCTGAGTTAACCTTGCGATTTCGTCTACACTCTTACCAGTATTCTTAGAAACTTCCATCATTATTGCTGCTAATTCTGCCATCTCCATACTTCTCTTATCTGAGTCACCTGATTCTGCTTTCGCTTTTAAGAATGCTTCCAATGTACCTTGAGCCATTGCTTGCTGTACCATTTGTTTTTGTTTTGCATCTAAATCACCAAATTCTTTACTTACCATTCCACCCATAGCAGAATCACGAGTAGTTCCAGGTGTTGTACTTACACCACCCTTAGCTTGGACAGTTCCGGTTAATTCAGGTTTCTCACCTAATAATTTTCCAACCATTGGGATAGAGTAAATTAAATCAATAACTCCTTGCATCACACTTTTAAATATACTTACAATTCCATCTCTAAAATCTCTAAATACATTTGCAACGACTGTACCCATATTTTCCCATCCGAAGAATTCACCAATATTATTTAGAATACCCTCACCTAACCCAAGTATCATATCGGTCAGAAATACATATAGCGTGGTCATTGCAAGTCTTAGTCCAACCAGTAATTTTAAAAATATTTCAGGTAAAGCTTTAACTAATGCTACTAATGTAGTTGCTAATGCCTGTCCTAACTTGGTTGCGAAAGTTCCCTCTCCACCAAATATCTCACCAACTTGTTTCATTATTGATGAACCTAAATTAGCAAGTGCTGAACCTAAACCAGATTCACCAAATGCTGCTTGGAATATATTCTTGTAGTAATCTACTAAACCAGTACCCATATCAGTTACAAAACTACTAAACCCATCTAATGCAGTAATTAATTGTTCCATCAACTCATTCATTCTCTCTTGTGGAGTCGATTTTGGTGGTGCTAACGATATCTTACCACTTGAAAGTTTATTCATCTCCTCTACGGATACCCCAATAGAATCTGCCAATGCTCTTCTCTGCAGAACATTCAATTTACCAAGTTCTGCTTGTCCACCTAATTGTTTTACAACATCTGCAGTTGCTCCTGCAACATCTCCACTTAATGCAAGTTCACGAGCTTTATTATAATTTAATTGCTTCCCAATCATCATTGAAGCTTCCATTTCTTTTTCAATACTTGATTCAAAATCTAATAATGAATTAGCAATCTTTGCGGTAGTACCTAAGTTAACTCCAAGTTTCTTTGCTTGTACTGCGGCTTTGGCTATATTCTTTCCACCATCTGCTCCAAACTCTGCAAACATCTCTGTATTTGCAGCGATATCTTTCATCACTGCTCCAGGTGCTACATTATTTGCAACTGCAAGTTCTGAAGTGAGTTTAACCATATTAACCCCAGCTTCAAAACTACCACCACTTATATCCATGAATGATTTAACTAATACAGCAGAATCTTCAGTAGCAATACCTAATGTTTTTTCCATTCTACCAAGTGATTTTATATTCTTAGAAGTTACTTGGTCTAAATTACCGAATTCGTCAGTTAACTGACTAGCAATCTGATTAACATCATAACCCATTACCATTGCTTCTAAACGAGCACCTTGTAATTGTTTATTTAACATTGTTGCCTGCCCGACACTTGCTCCTAATCCATCTCGTAATGCAAATGAATCGGATATAAATTTTTTCATTAACGCAAGAATACCAATAATAACAGCAGCAAGTAAGAAGATTGGATTTGCCAACAACACTTTTGTAAACATTTTAGCACTTTTAATCATACCTTTCATCTTAGTACCCATTGATGTAAACTTACCTATGGTGGCATCGCGTAATGAGTTTTCAGCCTGTAAATAATCTTGTTGTTCTTGTAAAACATCAACTTGAGCATCCATATCACCCAAAACTTGGTTTATAGCTTTTTTAGAAGCTGCATCTGCGTTAACCGATTTCTTTTTAATATCTACTATTGAGCTTTGTAATGCAGCTAAATCTGCTCCTGCTAATACTTCCTCATCGGTAATATCTAAGATACCTTGTCTTAATCCTAATAATCCCTTTGCTGCTTCTTGTTGAATATTAAGTTGTCTTGAAGTTTTCTCAACATCCTTACCACCTTTCTTCATAGTAGTAGCATTTAACTTTGCCATAACATTAGCTTCTGCTAAAATTGTGGCTCTATTTTGTGTTGCTTTGGTTATTCCAGTTGAGAGGTCTAATTGGTCTTTTAACCCTTTGTAATATTTATCGGATTCTTTATTAGCATGTGCAATCCCATCCACTCTACCATTAGCTAATACTAATAGTTTTGCTGCTCTTTTTTCTGCGGCTTTATCACCCTTTTCTTGAGCGGCGTAAAGCTCATCTTGAAGTACCTTTAATTTTTCGGTTTCTCTTGAGAGTTTATCTACTTGTTTAGGACTTAAACCAGCCATAAATTACATTACCAATTCTTACTATGTTTTAGTATATCTTGAGTATTTTTTGCAATTTTAGCTCTATACTTTTTAGCTATCTTCCTCATCTTTGGGTCTGTTACATTGATGATGGCTTGATTTTTTTTCTTTCTTTCTTTATTAACCATACCAATAAGTTTATCTACGATATTATCGATGATACCCTCAACAAATTGGTGCTTGTTTACTATTTTAGACATTATATATCTCCTGAAATGTAGTTATTCGTAACTATAAATAAATATTAGGAAATGAAGTTTTATCTTCTTTTCTTGGCGGTTTTCATTGCCTCTTGTTCAGCCTTCTTGGCTTCAGATAAAGAATTTAAATAAAATCTTCTTAAATATACTGGTAGTTTATAGACTTCTGATTGAGTCCATCCACCCTGACCATAATAACACAATGAAAATATTTCATCGTGTACAACTTTCTTATACTCGGGCTTCAGGCCAAAAAAATGTAACCCCGATTGGTATTGTGACCATGTGGGGCTCTCCTATTTCTGAAGTTATTTCTACCTCAAAATTTATATCGGGAGAAAGTTCTTTGATGTGTGCTCTAAACTCTCGTGAATCTATTGATAAAAATTTATTATCAACAAAATCATCAATAACTTTTTTATCATCAACACCATCTATTGAAATAATTTGTTTCTTTAATCTTGTAGTAAGTTCTTTAGAAACCCCAGTTACTTTAGTAATTTTTTCTAATGCTTTTAAAGTATTTCCAACTTCAAGTTCATCCTTGTGGGTAACCAATCTAAATTCTAATACTACCTTTGAATTTGGTAGTGTGTATGAGAATAAATTCTTACCTGCAGAATATTTCTTTTCATCAAGTTTTAGAGTTTTTAGTGATGTTAAATCAATAGAATGTTCTACCTGATTTCCCGTATCGGGGTCCTTGAGTGTAATAGGATAGTCTTTACCATATCCAAGTACTCGTGTACCAACCATTAATGCATTCTTATCACCAATTAACATATCGTTTAATTTAACTTTTGGGTCTGCTATGACACTTTCTAAAAGTTTATCAATTACAGTCCCTCTCTCGATTAAATTTGATGATGTTAGAATATCTTCTTCTTTTGCAGTCATATACTTGACTTCTATTTTTCCACTACTTAACGGACTATCTTTTGAATATAGTAACCCCTTTGAAGGTAACGATAGTTCTTCAGTAGGGAAATCGTACTGATTATCAGCCATTATTATTTCTCCTATGAAATGTGTTTAAAACCATTATACTTATAACTATTATGTAACTTTCGAAAAAACGAATTTATTTTTTGAATACTTTTTCAGCTCCTGCGATTCCAAATGAACCTAAAGTAGTGAATAGAAAAGAATTGTAAACAACATCGTTAATTACTAAATCTTTACCCATTATACCTGTTACAACATCTGCACCTGCAAACATTACCATTATAGCAAAAGCACCGAACCCTATGATTGATTTTTCATTGAACTCATTATCATCTTTAAAGATATCTTTAAACGCCATTATGTTTTCCTTATAGTTATTAGAACGAGAGTACTGCGTAATCGTAACGTAGTGTTAACGATATATCAGCAACATCTGTTCCATTAGCAAAATCTAAATCATTGAAGTTTGCTGTTTGAATGAAAGCACCATGTAGTACCCATTCTTCAACCTTATCACCGACTGGTCCTAAAAGATTGAAACGAACTTCTTTTTTATAAAAGTCTGCATATCCATCACGACCTGTTACTGATTCGTGATGTAATCTTACCCATTCCATTACTGCTTGTGCTCCACTTGGAACGATTGGGTCATATAGAGTAATTTCTAATGGCTCCCAAGTACCTTTACCTTTAACATATCTTTTTACATTGATATGATTAAGTTCGATTTCTTCAAAAGTAATCTGTGGTCTATTAGCTGTCTTTACGAAATAAGATGGTATCCCATCAATATACATAATGAACCTATTCTTTGTTTTCGGTTCAAATGCTTTAAAAAAGATTTCATCTGTTGTTAATATGTCGGCCATTGCCTATCTCCATTTAAATTAGTGCTGTTTTTTTCTTCGATAATAAATATCAGGTTATTAAAAAATGTGTAATTTCTTATATCATTCTTTGAAGTTTTATTGAAGTTTTTTGAAAATAATCCTTGACTTGTATAGTATTTATGTCGTATATTTAGGTATAAGAAATGGGAGATAAATAATGAAGTGTGATAAATGTAAAAAAATCAAAGCTGTTATTAAGTATAATGGTGGGAACTATTGTACTTGGTATTGTGTGAAGAGTAAATGTCTTACTCCACCAAATATCGGTGGTGAAGCATTATATCTGAAATTGGGTAGAGATAAAGAGAACCATGATTTTGATATGGCTATGAATGGTATAGAAATTTATTAAAAAAAAATAAAAAAACACTTGACTTATATGGCGAAATGGCCTTATATTAGAGTATCAAATAAAGGAATTAAAATATGATTAAGATAAAACAACAAATTAGGGGATTAAATTCACTTTCAGAACTGAATGAATTATCTTCCTATATTAATGAGTGTAAGACTATGATAGGTAAAACTTCATTGTCTGTAGGTTCTAAGGTTTGGGTTGTTCAAAAGACAAAGAAAACTGAAGGCGTTGTCACTAAAATGAATACCAAGAAAGCTTTGGTTGATATGAATGGTAGGATTTATAGTGTACCATTTTCAATGTTAGAACTAATGTAATTATATTAGATTCGTGGGTTGCCGATATACTACGATAATTTGGAATCGGTATGGGTTATGTAGTGTTTCACGATATTAGAAACAACCCTTGTGAGTTAGGTGGTTAAACTCTCAAAATTTATTCATTGGACCTCCTAAAAAGAAAAACCCACAGTCATTTAAGATTGTGGGTTTTTCGTATAAGCGATTTTATAAGTTAAACTTACTCAGGAAATGCTGCACCTGTTGGTTGAATTACAAAGTCAAGTACAATGAACTCAGCAGTTCGTGTAGGTTGGATAAATATCTGTCCTACTAACTGGTTTCTATCAACAACATCTGGTGTGTTGTTAGAATCATCCATTACTACTTTAAATGCACTTAAACCACTATTTGATTGAACACTCGCTAAGAAAGGATTAACGATTCCTAAGAATCTATTTCTTGTTGCGGATGTGTTTTGTTCAAATACTAAGTATCTTGATGAAGAAGCAATGAACTTACGAAGTCTGATTAACAATCTTCGTACATTGATTCTATCAAGTGCACTTGGTTTACCTTGTAGTGTTTTCTGTCCGAAAACTACAACACCTTGACCTGGGAATGAAGCGATTGGATTCAAACGACCTTCATACAAATCATCTCGTTCTGTATGTGTTAGTCGTGTTTTTGCTTCCAATACTGAACTCAATCCACCTCTGTTTAAACCAGCAGGAGCGAACCATTCGTGTGCTACTGAGTCATTAAATGAAATGACACCTGGTAGGACAACTGATGGCGGAACCCACATTGGTTTATTCTTTACTGAATCAAGTATCTTGACCCAAGGATAATATACACCAGCATAATTCGAATCGATAGTTTTGATATCGTTTATCGCATTTGCTACACTTCTACCCCATCTTGAACCATCCATTACATAAAAAGCATCAGCGCGAGCTTCAATTTTCGATATAGCATGGTTTGAAACGGAATTGTGATATTCGTGTATAATACCAGGTGTTACCATTAAGTTAATATCAAACTCATCTGGGTTTGATACCGCATTAATTGCTCGTTTGTACGCGATTGAACCACTAGCAGTAGTACCACTACAATCTAAACCTTGTTGGTTTGTTGCAGAAATATCATTACCAGTTGCTTTCAATACAGTCGGGTCATCTCCATCGAATCCATGCTGAAAAGGAATTATAAATTTTCTCTGAGCTTTCGCTGATAGAGCTAATGTAATTGCCTCTGCTGCTGTAGATTCTTGAGTATCTCCAATTGTTGTTGCATCCGCATGTCCTAACATATTCTCTAAACTGAACACTGCATTATTACCAGTACCAGCACTTGCAGGTATTGGTGAAAGGAATGCTTTATTATCAGTATTTGAGAAATCCCAACCATAGTAAACATTTTGGTCAAATACACCGAGTGTGTTAGTTTGTTGTGAAACAAAACTTGCACTTGGGATTTGTGTAGTACCGAGAACTGGGTTAGAAGCTGCTGCAAATCCATGTGGTAATAAATCTGATGCTATTCCCTCAAGATTTGAAGAGTAATCACTTAGATATACATGAACTGATTGATTTGGCCAATCACCATTATAGGTAAGTTTGCCTTCTGTATCAATTGTTACATATCTATCACCAATTGCTCTTGGTACAAAGTTTACTGAATCAGGGTCAAAGCTAAGATTAGTGAACTCTTCTAAAACTTCACCATCATTGTTTTCGCCTGGATTGTTTCTTAATACACGGAGTGCAAAAGAACCATAATCAGAACCTGGTACATTAGCTGCTGTTGTCAAATCTGCTACTGCAATTTTGAAATCATCATTTACATTCGTACCATGCGAACGAGTATTAACTTTAAATAAATTTTTTCTAGCTCCACCACTTAATTGTGATACAATATAAGGTGTTGTTGCTACTTTGTAATCGTGAGTAAAATCATCACCATTTGCTTCTGAAGCTGAGACTAAACTCATACTTACATTAGCATCAAATCCATTACTTGAATGGAATTTTTTGAATGATTTATACACATATACATTTGTATTCGTTGTTTGTGGGTCTGTACCGAATACTTTTTCGATATAATTATCAGAACCCGTTTGGAAACTAATTGTTTTTGCAGCTGCACTACCTAATGTGATAGCACCCCCTACAAAATCAGCTCCCGCTGCTAAAGATGCACTCGTTGCACCACCTAAATCCAACGTATTACTTAGTCTTGATGGTTTTAAAACTGCTGCAGTATATGTTCCGAGTGAACTTGATAAGTTAACTCTAATTGCAGAATGTTTATATCCACCGATTCCTAATACACGAACTATGGTGACGGTCGGAGCATTCTTTATATATTCTTGGACGGTATATGGTACATAAAATCGAGTATCTAAACCACCAAAGATATTTTCAAATTCCGAAAAACTTGTTACTTGTGTTGGTACAAACGCCGGACCTTTAACTGTCGGTCCAATGATTGCAGCTCCAATATCAGCAATACCTTGTGGTAGGAAAGATAAATCTTTTTCTCTTGTAAATACACCTGGTGAGACTATTCTCTCGGCCATTGTTATTCTCCTATTTATTGATTATTTGTCATAGATAAAACTATACACTATATAAGTATAAAGCTAAATCACCAAACGATATCAGCTTAGAGAAATTTCTTAACTATTCGGTGTAAATTCACCAGTACCGATATCTAAATTACCAGCACCATACTTGTCGTTAAGTTCTTTTACTAACTCTTGTTCATTTTGTTGATTTTCAGCATATCTGGTTTCTAATTCTATTTCAGTTTGTTCTAAACCATCCAGTTGTTGCTGTAATAATATTTTACGAACTTTAATAACACCAAAATCACTTTGTATGGTATTGTATGAAGTGCGTAAAGTTTCAAGGGATTTTAACTCATCCTCTGAAAATACTATTTTTGTTTTATCCGCTTTTGTTTGCTTTTCAGCCATATCATAACTCCTTTATTAATATGTTTAATTCAGTTGTATATAAATATAAATGTATAACTCTAAATACTACTTTTTTTGCTTTAATCTTCTCACTGCACTTGCAAGACGGGTCATTTTTCTATTAGAGCTATTTTTTTCTTCTAAAAGATTTTCAAGGTGGTCGACCTTTTGATTTAATTCCTTGATTCCCTCAACTAATAATGGAATTATCTTATGATACTGAACACCCTTGTAACCAGTATCTCGGTCGGAAACTGCAGATGGTAAAATGGCTTCAATTTCTTGAGCAATAACTCCAACATCTTTTCCTGAATAAATGTCTTGTTTTTTATTCCAATCAAAATCATAACCACCAATTTTCTGTAACTTTTCTAATGGATTTCCTATGTAGGTTATGTTATCTTTTAACCTCTCATCAGATGAATTGAAAGCAATGATATCACCACTGGCTCGTATGGTTGAACCACTTATATCAGATTCAGTCCATATAACTCCAGATGCAGTTACTTCATTTAAATGGGCACTTGAACCCGATACTACTACTTTTTTCCAGTTTGGCATTTAATTCATCTCCTTATGGTTGGTTACCTTTCGGCCCACTTCCTATTGTCGCCAAACAATAGGCCAATAAAGTTATTCTTTAATAAAAAGTTCACCATCTTGTTCTTTAATTTCTTGTTGAACCTTTTCTATATTCTCTTTTACTACATCCTTAGTGCTTTTAATTGTCTTAACTACAGCACCCTTTCGGTTTAACAATTGATATTGAGATTTTAATTTATTAATCACATCCATTGCAATACCAATATGTTTACCTGGAATCATTCCATTTTTAATCAATTCAAATAAAAATTCAATTTCATCCTTTTTAAACTTTGCTACTTCATTAACAATAGTTTTTACTTCTTTCGCTCTTATCGCCATATAACCTCTTTTATTTATTATTTATTAACTATAAATCCAAATCTCACCATCATTAGTGTTGACATGCATCATTCCAATTCTATCTCCTGCTGCTGTTCCAAAATCTGATGGAGTAGCACCTGGTGATGTTGCAGAACCACTAACCGAAACAACATATTGTCTTGGTGTGATTGCTGTAGCATCGTGAGCAGTGTCATCTTCTTTGCTTAATCCCCATCTCTTAACACTATCATCGTATCCGATTGCTGTACCAATACCATTTGCACCAGTTCCGATTATTAAACCACCATCTCCACTCGTTGAACCACTTGAAGCGTAGATAAATCTATCTGCAACTCTCAAGTTTGTACTATCGATTGTAGTCAATGAACCATTTACATCCAAGTTACCACTAATAGTAACTGCACCAGTTACATCTACACCCGTCGCAGTTACACTAAGAATCTCTGAATTATTAATCTTAGTATTAACCTCATTAGTAGTTGAGAAATCAACATACTCTTGTGATGCTGCTGAACCAACTTTTAAAGCCGTATTGTATATCGAAGTAATCGTTGTTTGAGCTGCTGTTACAGCAACATCATTAGCATTTGCAGTTATACCATTACCACCAATTACATTCAACACTCCACTCGTGGCAGTTGTTCCTGCTCCCGCTAATCCTGTGGCTACACCATCGGATAGATGAGCATCGTCTACCGCACCTGCGGCTAACTCATCACTATCTACTGCATCATCTGCCAAATGTTCATTATCAATACTACCTGCTGCATAATGGGCTGAATCAATAGTGTCGTTAGCAATATAAGTTCCTGTTAAAGCTGTTCCATTCCAAACTCCTGTTGCTATTGTTCCAAGTGTTGTAATTGCGGTTGAACTTCCAATATCAAGTGCGACTGGGTCGGTTGTTCCATCACCTATTAAGATTTCTCCATCACCAAGAACGGCAGTTGCTGTAATTGCACCAGTTCCACTACCTAATAGAACTCCACCATCTGTGAATGTGGAAGCTCCTGTACCACCATGAGCAACTGCAACATCGGTTGCTTCCCAAGTACCAGTTGCTATTGTTCCAAGTGTTGTAATTGCGGTTGAACTTCCAATATCAAGTGCGACTGGGTCTCCACTTCCATCACCTATTAAGATTTCTCCATCACCAAGAACGGCAGTTGCTGTAATTGCACCAGTTCCACTACCTAATAATATACCACCATCAGTTAATGTACTTGCACCTGTTCCACCATCTGCTACTGGAACATCAGTTCCACCAGCACGATAAATAATGTTACCCTCTACATTTAAATCTCCAGCACTTGCTCGTGTTACTGTCGTATCACTTGCAGCACCAATATTTACTCCTGTAAATTGGGGGGAAGCATCACTTGTAACATCTTGGTTAATTGTAGAATTTGCTTCAATGGTTATTGTTTTCACACCATCAACTCTGTTCTGTCCAATCGTAGTACCATAAACTGCAGAACCACTAATAGTTCCTGTATATGTTCCCGTAGCACCACTAATAGTTCCAGTCGTAGTTATTGCTCCACTACCAACATCAATGGAAGTGAATCCACTTGTAATGCTACCCGCATCCAAAGCTCCGACTGTAGTTAGGTTACTTAATGTATCAATAGCGGATTCTATAGTTGCTTCCGTTGTTGCGTCAATTGCATCTATATTATTCAAGGAAGTGGTATTACCACCAGAAAATATACTCGTTGTTCCGAGTACAATATCTCCACCAGCGACTGTTAAATCACCGATTGTTTTTACGTTCCCTGTAGCATATATATCAGATGATGCACTCACCACCGAAAATTCTGGTGATGAACCTGATACTACTACTTTTCTCCATTGTGCCATGTTGTTCTCCTAATTGGACTTTTAATTATCAATTATAAATATTAGATTGGTGAGTTTTCGTACCCTAAATACCATACTGAACTACTATAATACATTCCACCCTTTTGTGGTGTCGGTATTGAAGTAGATTCCCCTAATATTATTACTTTATTATCTATCTGTATAGATATTTCATCACTACTATTTTTTAGTGTGAATAAATTGTCTGGGTTGTTAGCCCTAAACTCGAAGTTAGAACCAGTAACTTGTAAACCTGTTGCTGCTCCACTACCACTCGTATTAAAGGTTACTCCATTATAGGTGAAACCATCTGTCAAACTTAGTGAATCTATGTTTGCAGTTCCATCTATATGTAAATCTTTCCATTGGAAGGTTGAACTTCCCAAATCCATAATATCATCTGCGGTAGGTGTAAGTGAACCACTAATACTAACACTACCTGTAAATTGGTGTGTATCATCTAAACTATCACCGAACCTTGTTGAACCACCACTTAGTGAACCACTAAGATAAAATGAACCAGTCAATCGTGGATTCAGTTGTTTACTATCTATTAATGCCATGTCTTATCTCTTCTTGTTTACGTTCTTCCCACCAATTCTGTATTGAATTAGAAATCTTTTTCTTATGTTGGATAGTCTTTGGTTGTTTCATCTTTTCAATCGTATCCAACGTTAACTTTCTATCAGATTGTGCACACGATTTACACACACTATTATTACCAACTGCTCTATCAAAAGCATCTTTTCTTGAATATGTTAACATCTTAGTACAAGATGGACATTTTCTATTTTTTCTATCCTTAACACTTCTTTTTCTCATACTAATAAATATCAAACAATGGTAAAACCAATGTGGGAATCTCTATATTTATGAATTAAATTTTCCCCAAGCAACCACTTCATCACCACTTACCAGATTAAATCCTAACGATGTAGTATTTATATGGGTTAAAAATTTAGAACCACTTTGTTCTATTGTTAATGCATCTGGTTCCATTAACATACCATTTAAAAAGAATTGAAAATCATTTTTTGTTGTAGTTGTTAATGTACTTACTGATGCGGTAACTGCAGTAAATGAGGCAGTTGAATTTGTCATCGTTCCCGATTTTGCAAAATTCTTTCTAAGGAAAACACTATTAGGCCCTGAAGCACCTAACACCCCTGTGTATGCTGCTGCTTCTGTTACGAGTGCAGTACTACTCCCATCACTAAAATCTGAATTATTACTTATGGTATCTATCTCAACACCATTAACACTCATTGAACCACTAATAGAATAACTACCAGTTATATTATGTACATCATCGAGTGTATTACCGAATGTTGTACTACCACTTTGGTGTATTGTGGTTACTGATGAACCACTAAAATTTGATGCTCCATATGATACCGAACCAAGTATTGTTACATCATCTTCATGTGTATAATTCTCACTAACAACAAGGTCATTTGTAAATGCTATTGTTGAACCTGATATAAACCCATATCCCAATACCATATTTTGAGTACCGGCATTATTAGGAATAATAAATGTTTGAGTTTCATCAAGATTGGTTTCGTTAAAAGTTACATTGGAACTTGTGGCAACAGTCTGCCCTATACTTAATTCGTTTATTGCCGGCAATAACCCATCCATCTCACCATCAAAGGATGATGTGAAACCTGTTCCATCTGATATTGTTAATGGGTTTTTAAATGTAAATAATGGCATCTATTACCTTATGAGTTAAATTTACCTACCGATATAATCTCATCATCACTTTCTAATTCATATCCGATTCCATCTGTATCTACTTGTAGTAAAAAAGATGAACCACTTTGTTGAATTGTTATTGCATCGTGTTCCATATATTGCCCGTTGATAAAGAATAGGAAATCATTTTCATCTGTTGCAGTTACACCAGCTGGTGCAGATGCAGTTACAGCAGTAAACGATGCAGTTGCAGTATTAAGAATAGATGTGGTAGATTTATAAAATTGTTTTCTTAAATAATCTTGGGTATCTTCTACATTACTTGTTGTAAATGCTTTTAATGCTGCTTCAGTTACTAATGTAGTTGTACTTTGGTCTCCTAATGTACTATCATTAGATATTTCATTTACACTATATCCATTTAAACTAAACGAACCAGTTATGTTTACACTACCAGTTCTGTGATGATTATCATCGATGGTATCTCCCAACTTAGTAGAACCACTTTCAAATAATATACTCGAAGAAACATAGGTTGTTTTAAATTCTTTTGCAGTTAGTGTACCTAATATTGTGGTATCACCTTGTACAGTCATGTCTCCACTTGTAGTTAATGAACCTGTTATATTTACACTACCACTAATACCAGTGTAGGAATAGACTGTCGGATTACCAAATATTAATGAACCAGCAGTTATCTGATTAAAGGTTACATTTGATGTAGTACTAACATCTTGACCTATTGAAATTGTTTGTGCTACTGCTTGTGAACCATCAAATGTTGCACCATTATTACTTAATGTAACACCTGTTCCTGCTTGAAATGTTAATCCATTTGATACCGCTATGGAAAATATATCTTGTACTGGTGTTGAAATGGATACCCCACCACCTGGTCCAACTGCAGAGATTTCTGCTGAACTCTTCTCAACATCCATATTGAATATAATCTTTTTAGGTGTGAGTTGTTTTCTTGTAGTTATTAAACTATTAAATTCTTTGGGTATAATATACCCCATTAATTGAACACTAAAATTAGTCTTTACTATTCGTTCACCAGCATCCAATTCACTTGCATCTGTAAAGGTTTCTATTCTACTTTTGAATTTCATCTTACCAGGTTCACCCCAATAAGCACCATCCGTATAATTTATCTTTTCTACAATTGCATTCATCTGTTCAATATATGAAGTCCAAATAGTAAACTCGTAACTCAATATCATATAATCTGGTATAACTACATTGTAATATTCTTTATTTGGTGTTTCACCGACAGTTTTTGAAAATTGGTCGTAACGATTATTTTGTGAATATTTCTGTTGGAATGTTTGAAAATTGTGTGGTTTGTTTGCATCCATCTTATCAATAGGTATATTTTCATTTCTCTCCATACCTGTTCTACGGAATACAATTGCTGGTGTAATTAATTGTTGTCGTTTATCTCTCATAAACCCCTGTTTTTGTATAGAAAACCATCTCTCTGGTGATGCATACATAACTGGAACTTTGATTGTTTCTTTATTTTCTACGACATTAGGTTTAATTACTTCATTGAAATAGTACATGATTGCACCATCAATATCCATAATGGTATTTGATATGTTTTGTACCTTATCATTATCTCTTCGTATCTCATTACCTCTATTGTAATCATCGCGGATTGCAACCGAGTTCAAATCTCTACGAACTTTTCTTGGTATAGGTTTACTTCTTGCCATTAAAACGCCCTTGTTTGTTCAATATTTAGTGAACTTATTCTTGTTAAGTTTGCTGTACATGAGATTGTCCAATTTTTATTAAAATCTCCTGCAACTAATTGGTTCTCATTCGTACCATTTATTTCAAAATAACCTAAGTTCCAACTGATAACATCACCAATATCAGGCCTGAAACTAACATCAATTAACATATCTCGTTGAAAATGTATTGTTATATTTTGTCCCGCATCGGGTCCAAACTCATTTGATTCCCAATTGAAATCTTCTGCCTCTATGATACACGATAACTTAATTCCTGATTCATAAGTTTTACCCTCACCTGCTTCACCATACATATTTGTTGTTGTATCATATAATGAAACTCTGTAAAGTATCACATCTTGACCAATGATTCCCTCTGTTCCATCTTTGAGATTTCCCACGAGTTCATCGTTGAATCGTTTAGCTAAGTTTGTGTCTCTTGTTGGCCAATATCTACTTGCCATTTGATTATCCTATATAAATTGGGTAAGGAACTTTCTTTAACTTCTCTTGTAAGTTGTCGGAAACTTCTCTATCAGCTTCTAATAATGCCTTATTACTTGTTTGGTCTAACATTTCTCTCAATTGTTCTATCAATTGTTCTTTTTCTGCAGCTGCTTCTGCTCTCAAAGTATCTCCATCTAATGAGACTTCTGAACCTGGTATGGGAATACTCCCATATTTTCCCCTAATCATACCCAATAACTCTTTTGATAATGACATCCCATACTTTCTAATCCATTGTTTACCAACATCGTTGATATTAACATATTTCATATTATCATATGGTGCATTACTAATATCTGATATAGTATCGTTAGAACCACTATATCGTGTTCGTAATGCGTTATCTCTATCCGTTACCTTACTCCACTCTAACCATAGTGAACCTGTTGCGGTACTTGTCCATCGTGGGAATATTCGTAATTTGTTATTAACTATTTCAAATGAATGTCCAGATTTTCTAATTTGGTCATTAAATTCTATTGCCTGTACTCTAAGTAAATCAGCAAATACTGGTTGTAATACAAACGATATTGCTGGTGATTTACCACCAAAGCCAAACCCATCTAACATATTATTTGTTTGATTTCCAGTTCCAGCGTAAGGGTCAAAGTACCTTGTGATTGCTGGATTAGCTTCGTGAAATACTCTCTTAACTTCGATTGGACCACTACCACTGGTGTCTGCTATTAATTCATTTAAATCATAATCTTGTGAACCACTCGTGAGTGTAATCTTATTTTTATAAACTTCTACCTGTCCACCTACACCTGCTTCACTTCCATAGGTTTCTGATAAGAATATCTGCTCACCCATAGTATTAGATAATCGTTTATGTGTATAATTAGAACTTGTTGATTGTCCCTTTAAACTTAATAAATTATCTTTAATATTAAATTGGTTTACTTGGGCAGAATATTCTGTAATACTTTCTTCAAAACATGCATAAAATTGTAAATCTTGTATTTCAACTGCGGTTATTGGATAACCCAATCGTTTCGCACACCATGATGCAAATTTTGGTGCATCTGATTGGAATGTAGTATCAGTATCATAAAACCCAAATGGTGTTGATTCACTTACTGCCGAACCACTCCCTGGCCATATTGGTTCTTGTGCCATATAAATTCTCCTATAGATTGTTTAGAACTCTGCAATAATAAATATCAACGCATAGAAAAAGGGATGAAAATATCATCCCTTTTTCAGGTTGTGTGGTATTAATAAACACCACTTACGACTTTAATCTAATTAATAAATTAATTAAACTAAGTTTATGTCTGCGACCGTGACTGTTCCGTAATATTCTGGACGAACCATTTTCTTAGCGTAACGTGTCATTACCCCTTTACGTGGTGTAAAGTTTTTAGGGTCATAGACAAGTGGTGTCATAATTAATGGAACATACGGAGCATAAACCGCACCGGTTTCAAGGAAATTACTTCCTCGGAAACCACATAGGATTTTGTTCTCTAGCATGTAAGGGTTCTTATAGACAGTATATCTGTTATTAAGAGCTCCTACTTTTTGTACGCCCATTGCGAAAGATGAATTAGTAGCATCACCATTCGTATCAGCAGCATATCCAGGAATAGACTCTATAATTGTAGCAGTTTCAGGTGATACCACGATGAAATTTGCTCCGCCTCTTAGAGTTTTTTGATGAATTGCGTTAGATACTGATTGGATTTTGTTACCCAATGTCTGGAACCAAGTTCCTTTTGTGTAAGCAGATGCGTTAGCAGCTGTTTCTTCGAAAAGACCTGTTGCAGAATTGTATTCATTACCAACTTTTGCTGACCATTTTTCTGCTTTAGCAGAAGCGTTAGCAAACAACATATCAAGAATTTCCAAATCAATTTCCATTGAAATGTATTCACTTAATAGTGCTGTTAATTCAGCTTCAGCATCAACTGAATGATAAGCATTTAAGTCTTGAGCAAGTTCTGGAGTCCAGACTGCTTTTAACTTACGAGTTTTCGCGATAATCGGAATACTCTTTAATGCAATATCTAATTCAGGAATATCAATGTCACCCTCTGGGTTAGCATCTATATTTGCTGCTGTTGCTTCAAAGTCAGTTCTATCATAATTCTGACCTTTAACTTTATGGTAAGAAACGACAACATTTGCTATTGCAGTTGCTACGTCTTTTCTTACGATAAAAGTTATTCCGGATGTAGATGAATCATAAGTAGTGTAAGCTGGGAATATTTCATCGAAGCCTGAACCACTAATTGTGAATGCACGAACACCATCTGAGTCGAAATCACTTAATCCACCAGTGTGGATTGTTACTTTTGCCAAACCATCATCAGCTAAATAGCCAGTTGATATGGATGCGGATAAGTCTGGTTCAAAATCAACATCACCCCAGGCAGCAGAACCAGTAGTAAAATTACCACTTGATAATGCTGCAGCTGCAGCTTGAACACCAGAATCGGTGTCGTTGATTGAATATCCAAATTTACCAGCGCCGTATAAACCGCCAGTTGCGTCTACGTTTGAACCTGATGTGTTACCATGTACATCAGCATTATTTGTATGGTTATCTGTTTGTGCAGTACCATATTTAAAGTCAAGATAGAAAATCAGACCTGAAGGTAAATTCATTGGCTGAACACTAACAAATTCTTGAGCAGCAAGCTCCCCAAAAATTCTTCGAACTAAAGGAAGTGCAACACCTGACCACTCTTCTGAGTTTGCAGATGTACCAGTTCTTGAGGCTTCATCAATTAATTGACGAGCTTGATTCTCAAGCAGTACTGCCATTCCATTTACTTCATGTTCTTTGCCCATGCCTTCTAAAAGACCTGTTGGCTCCCATTTCTTGACCAATTTGCGAGTTTGTTCCAATAGTTGTCTTTGTGGATTATAACCATCCATCAAGTTTTCTATTGTACTTAGTTTTTTACTCATTATTGTGTCTCCCAATAGTATTAAAGTATGTTAGCTAACTTTTGAAAACGATTCTTCAAATCACTACCTTCAGATATTACATCTTTAGATGGTTTTGTTGAAGCGACTGTTTTCGAACTTGAACCTTTTGATTCCTTAATAGGTTGAGCTTTACGACCTTGGAATGATTCTGCAAGTGTAGAATACACAAGTTTAATCTCTCTAAGATTTGCTGCTCTATCAAAAGTTTCAACAACTTTCATTTTCTGTTCGTTGGTTAGACCAAACGCACGGAAAAGTTTGTTGGAAAACAATAGTTTCGCATTTAATAGGTTAACTTCATTTAGTTTTGAACGAAGATATTTTACAACATCTCTATGTTCCTTAATTTCTTTCGAAAGCTTCTTCACTTCCTCAACCGAATCTTCTTCATCTTCCTCTTCAGATAATGCTCTAAGAACTTCTTCTAAATCAATATCTTCATCGACGTCAGCATCTTCGTCAGCATGTTGTTCAGCTTCAGGTGCGGTTTCTTCCTCACCCTCGTCTCCAGCTTCTTCATCTGCCCCCTCACCTTCTGGTGCTTGCGCGCCAGTTTCGGAAGAGTCATTTGAATCGTCATCAACAGCATTATCATCTTCTCCGATATCAGATGAATCTTCCAAGTCCTCATCGACTGGTTCTTCATCTTCTTCTTCTTTGATGTCTGCTTCTAATTCTGCAAGAATAGATTCTAAATCAAGGTCGTCCTCATCTTCAGCTTCTTCAGATTCTTCTACTGAATCATCTTCATCTGCTTCTTCTTCGGATTCTTCCACTGCATCTTCAGATTCTTCTGCATCGTCTACTTCTTCACCTTCAGTTGAAACTGGCTCTTCAGCCGCTTCTTCATCATCAGGAACTTCAGCTTCTTCTACAGCAGCATCTTCATCAGCATGTTGGTCATCAGCAGGGGCTTCTTCAGCTCCGTCTGGTGCGTCATCTTCTTCGTAAGTTTCTTCAACTCCATCTTCAGATTCATCATCTTCGATTTCGTGTTGAATTTTCTTCGACAACATTGATTTAAGTTGTGGTGTGAATGCTTCTTCAAGTGCCATTTTAGCGTTTGCTAATGCAGTTTCTCTAACTGCTTTTGCGTCGGCAATGGCTTCTTTTAGTAAATCATCCATTTTGTTTCTCCATAATTGGATTTCAGTATTGTTATTAGGAACAATAATATGATTAGTTTTAATCAGGGTACACTTTATGTTGTATTGAATAATACGAAAGTGTATTTAGTTTTATATAAATATACAGAAACTAAAAAATATGCACATAAAGTGTGTATTATTCAGTTTCTTTTTCTTTTAATACTTTATACTTGTTTCTTAAAATAGCTTTTTTCTTTCTCTCTCTAAGAATATCGGATTTCTTACTATAGAATGAACGGTCTCTCAATTCTATCATCAACCCACTTTGCTTTACTTTTTTCTTAAAGATAGCAATTGCTTTTTCTATCGGTTGTCCTTTTCGGACTTCTACTTTTATCAATATAACCTCTACTTGTTAATCTGTTTCATTATCTGCTTTGTAATTTTTGTCCACATAATTAAAAAACGCTTTTTTCTTATCATCATCTAATTCATCTGGTGAACTAATTCCAAATTTTTTCATTGCTGCTTGAAAGAACACATCATAATCGCCCTCTTTTATATCAGCACCTTTTATATTTTTTAAACCTCTTTTAATCATAGCATCTTCTTGGTCTGCTTGTGGTTCTTCTTCATGTCCTGCTTCGTGGTCTTCGTCTCCACCATCTAATTCAAAGTATCTACCAAGAACGTGTCCCATATCTTCATACAATCCACCCATTCGTTGTTGTAGGGAATTGGATTCTTTTGCAATCTTACCAAATGATTTTGATAAATTAGTTAACTCTTTCATATTACGATTGACCGTAACTTTATCAAACCAATCATCCGTTTCACTTAGTGTATATGATTTTGCATTAGTTGCAATTTCGGAAAGCTTTTCAGCAATCTCTTTTAAATTATTTGGATTACTAAATACTTTACCATATTCTGTGAATTGTGTCATAGATTCTTGTACTTGTTTAGCGGAAACCTTTTCAGAACTCCCATAGATATCTTCTACAATATCACTTAACCCTGTATGTGTTCCACCACCTATTGCGGGTATGGAAACTACTCCACCCACGAGTGAGAAACTTTCATTTAATATATCTTTTAATTTGGCCATTACATTCTCCTTTGTCGGTAATAAATATCACTATCTTCGCTTTTTACCACCTAAATATTTACGAAATCTTTTTTCTACTTTACTCCACAAAACATTCAACATTTCAGGTACTCCTGCACTTACATCACCAGCTTTCTTACCGCCGGATTTAATTGCACGAATCATATCCATTGCATCATACTTACCATCCTTAACACTACCTAACATTATACTGATTGATTTCTGTGAAGCTTTATTTAATTCTGTTCCCATCTTCTTTACATCATCTTCTGCAAAGCTTTTAGCTTCTGTATTAGAATACTTCATCATTGCTGGATTAAACTTTCCCTTTGGTTTAGGGTCTGTATATCCATCTAACTCTACTAATACTTGTACTAATTCATCGAGAGTATCTACATCATCTTCGCGTAATCTCCAATCTTTCCACTTTGTATTTATATTACGGATTGTATCGTGTTTCATTATCGTTTCCTCTTGTACATAGTAATTTTTCTTTTCATCGTTGATGATGATAATTCTTTGTTTGCATTAACTAATGCATCAACAAATCCCATAAGAACCCCATTTCGTTTCAGTATGTATTCGATATTTTCAACATCACCCTTTTTAGCTTTTTTAGCTAAATCTATAAACTTTCGTGATAAACTATCTTGTAGTGTCTTTAAATTTGTTACACCATATCCTTGAATAACTACTTGTGGATTCTTTGGGTCAAACTTTCCATCTTTCATATCTTGAGATACATTGTAAAGACTTTCATTTTTAAATTCTTCTTTTTTAAATGCAAAACCACCACCAGTAAATACTTTACCCATTTCCATATTTTCATTCAACTTTGCTGAACAACAATCTTCATCACAAGAACACTCTTCCTTTATTAATTCCGTTAATTTTATCATTAAAATGCTCCATTGATTGCATCATAATCACTAAATTTCTTTTTAGCAAATGCGAATAGTTTTTTGTCTAATGCATCTCGGGCAATATTTGTTTCATTTGCTCGTCTTAAATAATCTTGAACTATATTAAGTCCTTCATACGCTTTCAATAAATTTTTATCTACTTCTTTTGCTAAAGTCATTCTAGCTTCTGTATGGGCATTTCTATCAGTAAGTTGCTCTATTTTATTAATAAGAGCTCCACCAAGTTCTTTCTTTTCTGTTAGAATCTCTTTTAATTTTAACATTATAGCTTATGCATCAATCGTTTAATTTGTTTTAAAATCTTAGCAGTACCTTGGGCATTTTGAAATACACCATAATCTGCACCAATCTTTACCAATTCATCAAGCTGGTCTCTTAAATCATATTTCATTTCTTTCCACAACTTATCACTAATATCATAGACTTTGTATTTTTTCCAACCCGTACTGATTTCGTTTAACGGAGTGTTTATTTTACCACCACCGATTCGTTTAAAAGTTTCTTTCATGTTACTCATTTCATTCTCCCAAAAATTTTAGTTAATCTTTCTACCATCTCAATTACTCCTGGTAGACTCCGATGATATTTTTCTGCCCACTTTTCTGGGTTTCTAATTTTTTTCAATGAACCCTCAAGTTCTTCAAGTGCATAATTTATAGCTTTACCAGCATCTTCCTGGTCAATATATTTTAATTCTAATAATTGTTTTAATTTAATCATCTTGAACTCCCGCCAATTCTATTAAATTCTTTTTTAAAATCCATTATACTTTTCTCCCTAATAATTTTACCCATTGGTCGTGTTTCATTGAAACTGAGTTAGACCTAATATTACCATAATTTACATTACTCTTATCCTTTATAGAAGTTGCACCAATAACTTTAGCAGCTTTCAATCTAAAATCATTTGGTATTACATCTTTTCCAAATCTTGCTACTCTTACTTCTATCCAGGGATTGTGATTAGCCTGTTTTATAACTCTAACCTTCAATGGTACTTTAAGAAGTTTTTGCATATATGGTTTTAATTTTCTTGCGTATTTAGGATATTCTGACCATTCATCTTTTGAAATTTTTTCATTTACGGATTCTTTTAACTTAACAATCTTATAATTTCCTCTGAATTGCCAATCCAATCCATTTAATTGATTTTTTGCGTCCTTTTCAGATTTAAATTGTAATGCGTCTTTTACTTTTTTAACATCTCTGGATTTATTACTTAAATATCTATTTTTATCCTTCTTATATTGAATTACATATTTTAAGTTTCCTTCATTTACGGATTCACTTTTCATATATTTAACAAATTGTTTAGCACCTTCAATATATCCTAATAATTCTTTTTTATCCACACCTTTAAACATTTTATCTTTTATCACAATACTAAGAATAACTTTTGAATTTTTAGATTTATTTTTCATTACTATGCCATGTAATACATCTGTTTGGTCTTTATCTAAAATACCCATTCCACCTTCATTTACGGATTCTTTAACTACTCTCATTCCAACTTCGTGATATTTATCTGAATTAATTAATTTATTATAGAGAATAACTCCAGCTCTTTTAGATTTAGCTACTTTCATTATTTTTTCTTTACCTTTTTCATCAGCAACATATACTTCCCATTCAGAGTTTTTGTAATCTTCTGTAAGTTTTACTTCATTTACGGATTCCATTGTTCCATGTTTATCAATATATTTTTTTAAGTCTTTCATATTTGCAAAAGTTTTTTGTAATGCAGGTACGATAAGTGGATGGCCATCTTTACGATTTTGTCTTTTCC
>Ga0257118_1000358_pt1 | contig 48575 bp, 61 predicted proteins | sample SI112_150mmetaG_FD_190156 | JGI IMG/M metagenome (GOLD analysis project Ga0257118, IMG submission 190156) | Marine microbial communities from Saanich Inlet, British Columbia, Canada - SI112_150m | ecosystem: Environmental > Aquatic > Marine > Inlet | place: Canada: British Columbia | collected...
TTCATGACAAGTATAACAACCTTCAGAAAGAGATTCTCTTAATTTGAACTCTATATTATTAGATCTCCAATCATATATTGACGTCATTTGTTTTGTTAATACTTTAGGTTTTTATTAAACTTTCTCTCAAATATTAACCATTCTTACATAAGCTTAAAAAACAAATTCTACTTTATCCACTAAATCAGCGTAAAATGGAAGAAAATAATAAAATAATTGTTGGTGTTGACGAAGCGGGTAGAGGTCCAGTTCTTGGTCCTTTAGTCATGGTTGCTCTAGCAGTTAAGGGAGAAAATGTTAAAAAACTTGAATGGATGGGTGTTAAAGATTCTAAATTGTTAAGTTCGTCCGTTAGAGAAGAAATGTTTGACCAAATTCGTGAAATAGTTGAAGATTTCCGGATTGAAGTTATTGAACCTGACGCAATTGATTTATCGTTAAAAGAAGAAGAATCAAACTTGAACTGGTTAGAAGCGGAAACTTCTGCCCGGTTAGTATCTGAACTTAACCCTGATAGAATTATTCTTGACTGTCCAAGTATAAATATTCCTGCTTATCGGGATTATTTTGCTAACAAGTTAAGTGCAGCTATAAAAGATAAAGCTGAACTGATTGTTGAACATAAAGCAGATTTGAATTATATTGTTGTTGCTGCTGCTTCTGTTATTGCTAAAGTTATCAGAGATCGACAGATTGACAAAATTAAAAATGATTTGAAAATAGATTTCGGTTCTGGTTACATGAGTGATAAGAAAACTCAAGATTTTTTAGAGAAGTATCATGATAAATATCCTGAACTGTTTAGAAGAAGATGGAAATCTTATACAAACGTTTTAGAGAAAAAGAAGCAGAGTAGGTTAGGAGATTTCTAGATGAATTAAGTGGGTTTCTCTTTTGAAATTAATGGTACCCATTTAAGATAAATTGTGAATGTGATTATTACGCCAATTGCTAATATAGCATATTTTGTTATTGGATTATTGATAAAGAAAATAGCAATAAACATTGACAGTAAAAGAACAGAAAATGCTAAAATTGATTTTAAGTAAGGTACTCCTACTTTTTTCCCACAATGTTGGCAAGTGGTAAATGATGCAGGACCAATAAATGCTTTTTTTAATAAAGTAATTCCAGGATTTTTACAAATTGGACATTTTTCCATAAGTTAAATTATTATTTCAATTTATATAAGTTTTTTGTTTATAAGTAACCGTAACATTTATATATCAGTTGTAATAATTATATTACAAATGTTACAAAATTATAACAAATGGAAAGTATTGCAAGTATTCTTTGAGCAACCCTTAGCTGAAGGTGGATTACAATTAAGAGAAATTAGCAGAATAGCTAAGCTGGCCCCCACTTCTGTAAAGAATTATTTACAAGAATTAAAGAAAGAACAACTTATTGTTGAAAAAAAGAGCCGAGTACAAGGTTATCCTACATATTTTGCCAATCGGGACGATGAAACATTTAAATTATATAAGAAAACGGATTTGGTCTTTAAAGTTAAGCAAAGCGGTCTTCTTGAGTACATTTATGATTCTTGTTTGCCAAATGTCATAATTCTCTTTGGATCAGCTTCTAAAGGAGAAGATATTGAAAGTAGTGATGTAGATATATTTTTACAAGCTCCTGAAAAGAAATTGGGTCTTAAGAAATACGAAAAGATTTTAAATAAAGAAATTAACATTTTCTTTGAAGAACATATTAACAAATTAAGTAAAGAACTTAAAAACAATATTATTAATGGTATTATACTAAAAGGATACATTAAGGTGTTTTAGATGTTAATTGGAACCACTCCAGATAAAGAAAAATCAGAGTCTATCTTAAAGATGGTGGAAACCACTTTAGAGATGATTTCAGAAACAAATTTTAAAAAATATCCTTCCAATGTTACTAAAGAATATTATGAAATTATTAGAGAATTGATTTCAGTAATCTTATTATTGGATGGTTATAAAACTTTTGGGGAAGGTGCACATAAAGAACTGATTGATTATTTAACTAAAAATTGTTCTGATTTTACTCAGCAAGAACTAAATTTAATTGAGGAATTGAGAAAATTAAGAAACAAAGTTGCTTATGATGGTTTTTTTATTGATAAGAGTTATATAGAAAGAAATAAATCTTATTTTTTAGAGATTATAAAGAAATTAAAACAAATAATTACGAGAAAATTATAAAATGTCAGTATTTACTAACGTAAAAAAAGAGGATTTAAAGAAACTTAAAGGGTATACTAAGTTAGAACCAAAAACAGTTTACGAAGAGTTACGTTTACAAAAAGATGGTGGTACCTTAATCCTTTACACTTCTAAAAAACTTTTAGTGCAAGGTAATAAAGATGCTATTGATAAAATCTCTAAACAGTTGGCAAAGGTCGGAATTGGCGATTATGTTCCTGTAAAGAAGTTTAAAAAAGAAACGGGGACAATTATTGGTAGTGATGAAACCTTGAAAGGCGATACTTTTGGCGGGATGGTTGTTGCTGCGGTTAAAGCTGATAAAAAAGTCAGGGAACAATTGGCAGAATTGGGTGTTGTTGATAGTAAAATTCTTGATGATAAAGAAATTAGTGTTATGGCTGATAAGATTAGAAAAATTGTTACTTGCAAAATTGTTAGTTTACTTCCTGAAGAGTATAATGCTCTTAATAAACATCATAACGTTACTGAAATTTTGAACAAGTTACATCATGATTGTGCAATTGCGCTTGATCCGGGTAAACATGTTGTTGACCTTTATCCTGGCTGTAAAGTTGGTGATGTTCAGGAAGAGAAAGCTGAATCAAAATATGTTGAAGTTGCTGCTGCTTCTGTTTTAGCTAGGGAAGCTGCCCTTAAACAGTTCAATTTTCTTAGTGTTCGGGCAGGATTTGCAATCCCTAAAGGGAGTACTCATGTTAAACTTGCTTTAATGGAACTTAAAGATCGTGGTTTAGATTTTAACAATTTTGTTAAAGTTAAGTTTGGTAATGTAGCAGAATTTTTAAAATAAAAATTCTGGGACATTCCCAGAAAACTCAATGTTTTCTGCTAATGTTAAAGAATTCTTATAAGTGTAAAGTTATTTCATTAATTATAGCGGTTTGATAGTAACAATAATTTTATAAACTTCTGAACAAACCCTCTTAAGATGGCCCAACCGGAAATCACTGAGGAGCAAAAGAAAGAGTTTGAAGAGAAACTTAAAAATATGTCTCCGGAAGAGTTGGCAGAGTTTCAAAAACAACAATGTATCTTTTGCCAAATTATTAGTGGAAAAACAACTTCACAAAAAATTTATGAAGATGATAGATGTTTAGCTATTCTTGACATTAATCCTGCTGCTAAAGGTCACATTTTAATTTTACCTAAAGAACATTATGCAATTATGCCGCAAGTACCGGCTGAAGATATTAAACATTTTTACGTTGTTGCAAAATATTTGTCACAAATTGTTCTTAAAACTTTAAAAGTTGGTGGCACTAGTATTTACGTAGCTAACGGTATTGCTGCTAGTCAAAAAGCACAACATTTTATGATTCATATTATTCCACGGAAAGAGGGTGATGAACTGTTAACAGTTAATGAATCTTTGTTAGATAAAGATCTTCGTCAAAAAGTTAAATCTGCAGTTCAACCAAAACTTAACGAACTGATGGGTGTTAAAAAGGAAGTTGTTGAAGTTCAAGAAAAACTTGATGAGCCAAAAAAGAAAAATAAATCTGTTAAGAAGAAAGAAGTAGAAGAAGATGAATCAGATGATGATGAAGTAGAAAAAGAAGAACCAGAAGAAGAAGTTGATGACGAAACTGATAATGAAGAATCTGATGATGATGACAAAGAAGAACCAGAAGAAGATGAAGTAGATGATGATGACGAAGAAGAAAAAGATGAGGGCGATGCTAATCTTGACGATATCGCTAATTTGTTCAAATGAAATGTGAATATTGTGAAATTGTGGACCGGAACAGCGATTCAGATATTATCTATGAAGATGCTGATGTTGTTGCAGTAGTTAAAGATTTAGCAGCCATACCTGGTCAAATAACAGTTTTTCCTAAAAAGCATTATACTATTCTTGAACTTGTTCCTGACAAAATTGTTCAGAAATGTGCAGACTTAGCAAACAAAATTAGCATTTCTATCTTTGAAAGTTTAGGTGCACAGGGAACAAACATTGTAATTAATAATGGACTGGGTGCAGCACAAAAAGTTCCTCATTTTGCGATTGAAATATTCCCTAGAAGAGAAGGTGACGGTCTTAATTTACAATGGGAACCCAAACAGTTAGCTGAAGATCAAATGGAAGCTGCATTTACTTTATTGAGTGCTGAAGGTAGTAAATTAAAAGATATTGGTAAAGTTGAAAAAAAACTTGGTAAAGATGATAAAGAAACTTTACAAAGTGGCGATACAGAGATTGTTGTTGAAGAAGAAAGTAAAGATAATTATTTGTTAAAATCTTTAAGAAAAATACCTTGATTGATTATTCAGGTTTTCTAAGTCTTAATTTTGGTTCGTTTTTCATTTTCAAAACGTCAAAAGTTAAATCTTCAACATAATTAACTATTTTTTCTCGCTTTTCCTTTTCAATTTCTAAATTTGTGAGAAATACGTCTAATCGTTTATCTTTACTAGTATCGATCCTCTTTTTCTTTCTTCTAACCACCACCTTAAATGTAAATTGTCAGAATATTTAAACTTTTGTCGTATTTATACAGTGAATTCTCGACTTCATCCGGAATAAAATTAATTTGTATACTACGTGCCGGCGCGTGGATTTTGTGAGTAGTGCCAAAGGAGGCACATTTTTTTCTTTTTTAGAAAAAAATCTCGGGTGACGTGCCCTACTCACAAAATGCGCCTATTGCAGGTAGTATACAAAATAGGATGATTCTAGATGAAGTCGAATTGTTCATAATATTTATAAACTACGATAACCATGAAAATAAAGATGAAAGTCCGTTTTTATCCGTTAGATTTTGAGTACAAACTTAGAGGGGGGAAACCTTTTGTCCATCTCTATGGTAAACTAGAAAATAATACTAAAATTTGTTTAATTCAGGAATATCAACCTTACTTTTATGCAAAAATTTATTCACAAGATGAAGAGTTAGTTTTAACAAAGTTAAAAAATTTAACTGTTGAAGATAAACATAAACAAGCAAAAGTTGTTTCCTGGGAGAAAGTTGATAAAGAACTTCTTGGTAAAACCGAACAATTTCATAAAATATTTGTTAATTATCCGCGAGCAGTTCCGTTAATCAGCAAGGAATTACAAAATTGGGGACTTGAATGTTACGAAAAAGATATCGTTTTTGTCCACCAATATTTTAGGGATAATAAAATTACACCGATGACTTTGATTGAAGCTGAAGGGGATTTTATTAACGAAAAATTGTTTCGCATTCCAGTATTTTTGGCAGAATCGGTTACCCAAGAAAGTCGGGAAGAAATTAAAAAGTTAAAAATTCTTGCTGTTGACATTGAAACTTATAATCCTGACAAAATAATTAATCCTGATAAAAATCCTATCTTGATGGTTGCTTTTTATGGTCAAGATGAGGATGCTAAAGAGTATAAGAAAGTTATCACTTGGAAAAATTTTAACCACGATTTAGATTATTTAGAAGTTGTTGATAACGAAATTGAACTTCTGAGTAAGTTTAGAGAAATTGTTCTTGATTATAAGCCCGATATCATTACTGGTTATTTTTCTGACAATTTTGATTTCCCCTACTTGAAAGCAAGAGCAGATAAATTTAAAGTTAAACTTAATTTGGGGTTAGACTATTCAATCATTGACACTGGTAAAATTTCTAATCTGCGGGAAGGAAAAACTAAAATTAACGGCATTTTACATTTGGACGTTTTTAAGTTTGTAAGAAACATTTTTGGTAAAAATCTTAAAACTGATAGTTATTCGTTAAATGCGGTATCTGACGAATTGTTAGGTCATCAAAAACATGACGTTAACATTGCTAAATTAGCAGACGCTTGGGATAATCATCCTGATAAACTAAAAGAGTATTGTGAATATAATCTTCAGGATACATATTTAACTTTAAAACTTTGCCAGAAACTAATTTTTGATATGGTTGCTTTTACAAAAATTGTCGGGTTACCATTATTTGACGTTACAAGAATGAGTTTTAGTAAGTTGGTAGAAAGTTATATTCTTAAAAGGGCAGTTGACGCTAATGTTCTTGCTCCTAACCGGCCAGGCAGAGCAGAGATTGATCAAAGGATGGAAGAATCTTTCCAGGGAGCTTTCGTTTACGAACCCACGCCAGGAATTTATGAAAATGTTTTGCTGTTTGACTTCCGATCATTGTATCCAACAATTATTAGTGCTCATAACATCGGCCCTGAAAGTTTATGTTGTAAATGTTGTTCTGAATTTAAAGTTCCTGAGAGGGAACAGTATTGGTTCTGTACAAAAAAGAAAACTTTTTTACCTTCAGTATTAGAAAGAATAATTCTAAGAAGGGTAAGTTTGAAAAGGTTGATTAAAGAAACTAAAGAAAAAAATGAAACTGATAATGTTGCCATTTTGGAAGCAAGATCTTACGCTTTGAAAACTTTAGCCAATTCTTTTTATGGGTACATGGGCTTTTTTGGTGCTCGCTGGTATTGTTTAGAATGTGCCAAATCAACAACTGCATATGCGCGAAATTATATTAAAGATACAATTAAGAAAGCTGAAGATAAAGGGTTTCAGGTAATTTATGGTGATACAGATAGTTTGTTCATTTTGTTAGGTGATAAAGTTTTGGATGAAGCGATGGAGTTCATGAACGAAATTAATTTTGATTTGCCAGGACATATGGAGTTAGAATATGAAGGTCGTTATCCCAGAGGAATTTTTGTTGCTGCTAAAGGTTCAGATAAAGGTGCAAAGAAGAAGTATGCTTTAATTGATGAACAAAATAATATTAAAATTACTGGTTTTGAAACTGTAAGACGTAATTGGTCTTTACTTGCAAAAGAGTTACAGGAAAAAGTTTTAAGGTTAGTTTTGGAAGATAAAGTTGATGAAGCTGTAAATTATGCTAAAGAAGTTGTTCAAGATTTAAAAAATGGTGAAATTGATCCTAGCAAATTGATAATTAAAACTCAAATTACTAAAGAACTTGCTAGTTACAGTTCTATTGGACCACATGTTGCCGTGGCGATGAAATTGTTAGAGAAAGGGATTAATGTAACTCCCGGCATGGTTGTTGAATACATTATTGCTAAAGGTTCTGGGTTAGTTCGAGATAGAGCAAAATTACCTGAAGAAGTTAAACCTGGCGATTATGATCATGACTATTATTTGAACAATCAACTTATTCCTGCTTTGTCTAGCATATTTTTAGTTCTTGGCTATAGTGAAGATGAACTGTTTAGTGATAGTAGCCAGTCAGGATTGGGCGATTTCTTTTAGAATTAATTAGAAAAATAATAGTGCCGTGCAAGCTGGACATATTACTTACTTTTTACCTTTATCCAATTCTCTTAACCATAACAAACCTATTTTTATCATTAGCTTGTTAAATTTGTCAGAAATTTTATACTTTTTAGAATATAAATCGTAATCAATAAGGCCCATGCCTCGCATCGGGGTTAAAATTCGGTCATAGAACTGTCTTTTATTGTATGATATCCGCATTTCTTTATCTATCGGCGATTTCCCTTTATGTTTAACAACAGTTTCCCCTTCATGCAGTTTAGTGGCAAATAAACTCATTTCAGTCTTACCAATCTCGCCACCATTGTCCCACATGTACTTGATTAACATTTTACCAACTATCTCTTGCTGCTCGGTTGCAAAGATAACCTTGTAGATGTCCTCTGGTAAATTGAACTGATCAAAGAGAATAACCATTGTTATGAGAAATATAGTCTAATATATAAATATTACGCAAAGGTATACTGGCTTATTCCTCGCTGGGTAGAGGAATGACTAGAAATCCGTTAAATGAATTAGCAATTTTTAGGATTTTTCATTTACTTGATGTTTTTAAGAATTTCTTTGCCTTCTTTAGTAATTTGGAATATTTTACCCTTTCTTAATTTTGGTGTATGACATTTAACTAGATTAATTTTAATCAATTCTTTAATTGTTCTACTAATGTGAGATATTTTAATGTTTAATTCTTTTTCTAAAGAATTGGGTGTATTAGGTTCATCTAACGCTTTTAAGACTTTTTTACGATAATTACTGGCTTGTACAAATCCGATTAACTCCCATTTATTTACCAAATTAAATTTAAGAAATAACTTTACTAATAATCAGGTTTGTGCCCAGTTAATTACCAAATAGATACCAAAAGTTTATATATCTCTATTATTTTTCTAGATATTATCCAAAAGGGGTGTATAAATATGAAAATTATCATTGACAAATCAAAATTTTATGTTCTTGCAGTTTTACTAGTACTTTTTATCGGCGCTTTTGTTTATGCAGGAGCGGTTAATAGTGAGTTTTCTGGAGCTCCAAGTGCGGAAGCATTCGGGCACGATTTTAGTTGTATTACAGTCACTAGTGATGAAAATAACAATGTTGACCCAGGAAACATTGGTGCACCTAATTCATTTTTTCAAAAAGATTTGGAAATTATTGATGGCGATTCTCCAGATATCATGGCAGTTTATTGCCCGTCTGATTATGTTGCTGTTGGAGGAGGAATGTTTGCTTATGAAGGTGATGAGGGTGAAGTTGAAGCTTATGTAAATATGCCTACAAAAGGTATCAAAAATTATTTTACTAATGGCATCGGTGGACTTCAAAAAGATTTAGAAGGGTGGGTATGTGGTCATGATGATTTAACTGGTAAAGGAAGTTGCAGCGTAATTTGTTGTAAAATGGGATGATTTTTTTTGTTTCTTAATATTTATATATCAGTTGTTATCCTAAAGTAGAAAATGGTCTTAAAAAATAAATTAGCAATACTTTTGTTAGGAGCAAGTTTGGCTCTTGGATATTCCTGCGGAACCGAAGATGATAATGGAATTGAATGTTATTCTGCGGAACAATGTGCAGAAAACGAACAATGTCTTGAAGGTGTTTGTGAAGAACTTACTTGGCCTGAATGTAAAATTAAAGAAAATCTTCAATCAGAAAACTTTAATGGAACTTATGAAGTAATGGAAACTGATTGTAGCAATAAATATGGTCAAATTAGTTTTGAAGGAGATAACCAAACTTTTAATGTTGGAGCTATTGATAAAAAAACAGGAGAATTTGTCTGTTTAGATGCTAGTGGTGATCCTAATGTAAATGGAAACTATTTAAGTTCTAGTGATTACAATTTTATTAAATGTGATGACCTTACTATGAAAATGAAATGGTATGGTGGGGAATGTGAAGGTTGGTTAGAAAAAACTTCTGATGAGCCAATACCTGGAACTGATGACAATTGTAATTAATTTTTTTTCTTATTCTTAATTTAACCCAAATAAAACACAAAACTTTAAAAATCACTCCAACTATTTGATAATAAAATTAAAGTGGGGAGAGCTAGGCTGGCGCGCTAGTCCTGCGTTGTTACCGTGAACGGACTTTACACGGAGCCGAAGCTCAAGGAAGGGTCAATTTTGTTTTGTTGGTCCGGAATGTCTTTGCTGACAGTTTGTCCTTTGGGATGGGTTTACTGGGAATTAGGTCAGGCCAGGAATGGAGCAGCCTTAACTTTTAAGTTTCATGTTCAGAGGGTTGCAAACTTGAGAAGCTTTTTGGATTAAGCCAATGAGGCTTAGTTGGTTCGACTATTGAGCGTGCCCCTAAACTTTTTTTTGTTTTTTTATTAATTTAATTTAAATTAGGGTTAACATTTTTAAACCCTTAACTTATTCTAATAAATATGGATTACAAAAAAGTTGGCTTGAAGTGTGGAATTGAGATTCATCAACAGTTAGAAGGGAAAAAACTGTTTTGTAATTGTCCTACTTTGCTTAGAGACGACGAGCCTCATTTTGAATTAAAACGAAAATTAAGAGCTTCTGCAGGGGAGTCAGGAATAGTTGATGTTGCAGCGAAACAAGAACAGTTACGTGATAAAACTTTCATTTATCAAGGTTATACCGATACTACTTGTTTAGTTGAAACAGATTCAGAACCACCGCACGAAATTAATCAAGATGCACTTTACACTACCTTACAGTTCTGTAAAACTGTTAATGCTAACGTTTCTTCAATTGTGCAAGTAATGCGAAAAACTGTTGTTGACGGTTCTAACACTTCTGGATTCCAAAGAACAGCGTTAGTTTCTCGTGGCGGGGAGATTAATACTTCGGAAGGAATTGTTAGAGTTGATAACATTTCATTAGAAGATGATGCTTGCAAAATAATTTCTGAAACTGAAACTGAAAAAACTTATCGTTTAGACAAGTTAGGTGTTCCGTTGATTGAAATTGGTACTGCCCCTGATATAAAGACTCCGTTACAATGTCAAGAAACTTCTAAAAAGTTAGGGATGTTGTTACGATCTTTACCTGGAGTGAAAAGAGGATTAGGAACAATTAGGCAAGATGTTAATGTTTCTATTAGAGAGGGCCAGAGAGTAGAATTTAAAGGTGTTCAAGATTTGCGGATGATTCCGACCATTGTTGAACTAGAAATTAAACGACAATCTGAATTATTAAACATTAAAAAAGAATTACATCGTGTAAGATTGAACGAACTAAAAATGGTGGATTTATCAGTTCTGTTACAAGATTGTACTGCAAAAATAATTAAAAGTGCGTTAGATGATAAAGGAAAAGTATTAGGGATGAAATTGCATAACTTTAACGGTTTAGTGGGCAGAGAATTACAACCAGGTTATCGTCTTGGCACAGAATTTGCTGGCAGAGCAAAAGTTAAAGCTGGTGTTAAGGGGATTTTTCATTCTGATGAATTACCAAATTATGGAATTACTGAAAAGGAAGTTAAGTTGATTAAAAAGAAACTTAAATGTACTCCACAAGATGCGTTTATTATAGTTGCTAGTTCTGAACAAAGGGCCAGGGTAGCTTTAGAGGCGGTTTATGAACGTGCACAAGAACTTTTTATTGGCGTCCCTAAAGAGGTTAGGAAAGATTTGCCTAACGGTAACAGTAAATATATGCGACCAATCCCCGGCGCAGCAAGAATGTATCCAGAAACGGATGTGCCTTTAATAAAACCCGATTTAAGTTTAGTCGAATTACCAGAATTAATTTCAGAAAAAGTTCAACGTTACCAAAAAGAGTTTGATTTAAACTCTGATTTGGCAGATTATATTGCTAAATCTGATCATGTTGAACTGTTTGAAGAGTTGGTTAACAAATATCCAAAATTTAAAGCTAACTTTATTGCTGATACGTTAATTTCTATGCCGAGAGAGATTAAAAAGAAATATGAACTTGACCCCACAGTATTAACTGCGGATAATTATCGAGATTTGTTCAAATATTTGCATTCAGAAGAGATTCATAAAGATATTGTTATTGATGTTTTGATCGATATGATTAAAGGCAAGTTTGATTTAAAGAATTATGAATCTCTGGCTACAGAAGATATTCATGAAACCATTAAAGAAATTGTTGCTAAGAATCCAGACGCACCTTTCGGAGCGTTAATGGGCCAGTGTATGAAAATTTTAGCTGGAAAAGTAAGTGGGAAGATTATCTCAGAGGAATTGAAAAAGTTGATTTAAAGTTCTCATTTTATTCCAAATGTCTTTTATAAGAACCCAATTTTAATGTTTCAGTACTAATCTCTGCTTTCATCTCTTTCTCAATATCTCTCATTTCTACAAGCTCTTCTAGAGGAATATTTGTTATTTGACTTAATTGTTCCAAATTAGAATCTTCAAATTGATGTAATCTAGAAAAGTATTCAAATCCTTTACACATTTGACTATGAATAACAGGAGGAAATATAGAAATCCCGAAAACATCATAACTTCGTTGATTTTCATCGTGTTGGTAATAAAGTAAATCTCGTGAAGGACTGATTAACATAAACTTCAATATTCCTGTTGTATCTTCTTTGAGTCCAATATGCCAATTTGCTCCCCCAACATAATCAGATTCATATTTTGTCATTTTTTCAGTTTCCTCCTCAAAAAATCTTTCAATTGCGGTTCGCAAGATTGTCTTCTTTCTTCCTCTATTGCTTCATAAAGAATCCTACATTGGTGATCATAATTTTTTCTTATCTCTTTAAACTCATTCTTTATTCCGGTCAATTCTTTTTCTAAAGCAGAAGCTTTAGTCCCATCAAGTAACCTCTCTTCCAGTTCTTTATACTCTCTAGCAATTCTTAAGTAGCAATCCGGAGAAACTAAAGAAGCTGTTTTTACTACAAAAATAGAATAATCCTCTTCACTACCGGATTCAACAATACAACGATCAAGCTCCCATGAGGCTGCAATTGTAACTATTGTTCCTGGAGGATAAAAATCATGCTTTTTTTTAAATCTAAAATGAAAAGGAAGATCTCGTTTTCTTTTTTCATCAGAACAAACTTCAGATAACATCTCATGAAGTGAGTTGATTTTAGTTTCACCCCATTCAATAATTAAATTAGTTTCATCTGTTAAAAAAAGTCTTTGATCAGTTTCATATAATCTTAATTGTTCATCCATCTTCTAACCCTCATACAAACTTAAATGTATCTTTCTTAATTTTTCTGTGTTGGTAATAGAATTCCAACCTTTTTTAAGAAGTCCTTTTATCCCAGAACCTTCTTTCCTGCGATCATAAGCACCCACGACAAGAGGATTTTCAGCAAGTTGTTCTAATTTTTCTGTAGAACCGACTAACCCTTGAATCATTGGTGCTTTTATTTTACCAATAGAAATAGTAGCCAAATCATACCCACTCTTTGGAACAAAGAAAGGAGTGAACCGGTGTAAACTTCTTTGATATTCTGTTCCTAATTCATAGTTTGCACATTTGACTTCTTTCAATTTTCCTGAAAAGAAACTGTCAAAGTAAGCATCTTTTATGCCATGATCTCTTAATCGATAAACCGTTTCGTAAACAGTGTCATCAGCAGTAATTATCTTTGGTTCAAAACAAAGGACAACTTTTTGATCAGGATTACATTGTTTAAATCTGCCAAACTTATCAAGAACTTCGTTTAAAGGGGCAGCAATTTTTCTTGACCTTAAATCTTCATAATGTTTCTTTGTTAACGGAAACCAATTTTGATGTGTTAAGACAATCTCACCAGTTTCTCTAACTTGCACCAAGTCACCTTCAAAACAAGGTACAGAAGTTCTACCATTAAGATGTTTTTCTAACTTAGAAATGTCCTCAACAGACCTAGCGATATCATAATCTTTATTGTTAAGATAACTGTGTTTTACAATCATGAATTCATCTGATTTTATTTGTTTCATTTCTAATATCTTCTCTTTGAGGTAATTTCTTTCTCAAAAGCTTCAGCAATTGCAGTATCAATGGTTACTTTATCTTCTTCTCCAATTCTTGATAGACGATACAATTTAGGTCCTTCTTTATGTGGTAAAGAAATTATTTCAGGAATATGTTCTGGCTTACCATAACTAACTCCTAACACACCATTCGCACAAAAAGTTCTAGTTAACATATCACCAACTTTAGTACCTAAATACCAAGGTTTATCAAACACTGATTCAGAATGGATCTTAAGCCCAACACCAAGTTCAAATTTTTCTAACATAACATAAACTGAACTTTTCTCGTCATCAGAAGTTTCCGCTTTACTTGTATCAAATAAAGATGCTTCTAACAAAAATAATGTTCCTAAATTTTTATACTGCTCATCCATTTTAAAATCAGGATGTTGTAGATCTTCATATTCTTCCATTTTATTTCTCCATAATTATAGTACCATCATAACAGACGCACTATTTAGTTTTCTTCCTCAACCATTCCTCAATCCCGGATTCTTCTTGAACTTTGTCAAGAAATCCTAACTGTAAAAATTCATTATATATTAACACTAAATCATCACGATACTTTTCATCAGAATCTACTCTGTTGGGAGTTACAGAAATTCTACTCACTCCAACTTCCGGATTAAACATAACATCTGTGATTAAACCATCACTATCAGTAGTTTTTAGTATTCCCGGTCTGCCTTGACCAAAAGCAGAATGATCTGCGTATTGTGTTTGTACTAAAGCATCAATCTGAGAATAAACTAAATGTGTTCTTAACCAATCTGGAAAAGTTAATACTTTTTCAACAACAGACAAGTAATCAGTAGCACCAAAAGTAAAAGAATTTTTTACTATTCCTGATTTATCAGGACAAACGGCCAAACTAAAACCAGTTTCTCGAATACATTCTCCAGGATATGTTCTTCTTCTAATTCTGCTTAATGGCCGAACAGAAAAGTTATGTACAATCCCATAATTGTCCATTGTTTTATTATAAACTCCTTTTTGATCAAAAACGTTCCATTTAGCTTCTTCCCTATTTACGCCAAGAGTTTGCATAAACTTTTCAAAATAATCATTGCCAAGAACACTTCTCATTGCTATGGTTGTATCCGAGAATGGTTCGTTTGTTTCTTCTAAAACAATCTCATCTTGCGTTACAGTAAGATAATCTGCCAAACCAGTTTGTTCCATGAACGGATTGTAAAGAACATCATCTAAGTTGTTCAATAAAATTTGTGCTACTCCTGCTGCGGTTGAATGTTTCATTTTCTATGTAAACAATCATAATCGGGAGAATCCTTTTCAAGGATACAAGTTCGATCGAATTTGCCGTCACAATCATCATCTTGAATGACTGTTGTTTTGTTTGTCTTTTTGTCAAAAGTCCAGACTTGGTTGAGTTTCCGATTAGCATAATGATTGCAGGAACCAATATGTCCGCCACCATCAATTTCTATTCTAGTAGTCTCATTATCCTTATCATAAATTGTTCTTTCAATTTTAGCAGGAGCTCGGGTACCATACATGAATTGGGTACAAATTTTCTCGCCATCTTTATATTCAGTAATATTTTCAGCAGTGAGATTGCCATCTAAAATCCAAGTAGATTTAATTTCTCTTTTTTTGTCATCATAAGAATATTTCCAAACTTCATCAAGTTCTGTGTCTTCAACTTTTACTACAAGTCCATCAGCACGATAAGACTCCTTTCTTTCTTTTCCTTTCCCTAAATTAGTTACATAAACATCAAGTCCATTTTCTTTTGTCCAAGTTCCTGCAGTTTTGCAAGGTCCCCGATTAGAATCACGATGATTTCCATACTTCCAAGAATGACATTCTTCTAAACAATTTTGATCATAAAAATCTTTAACTTCTGGCGTTACAAACGTATCAGCAAGATCTTTATCTGCCATTGCTTTTTCAATTGCAACACATTTCTTTGGCCTTTCTTCTGCACTAACTAAACTGGAAATTCCGCCAGTAGCAACCGCCACTCCACCCCAAAATAGTCCTTTCAAAACAGTTCTTCTAGTTAATTCATCTTCAGTTTTATTTTCTAATGTCATTTTATTTTCTCCGATACAATTTGTCAATATCATTTTGAAACGGTTCCCAATCATCCTCTGTAACATGGTTACGAGATACAGATAATATCTCTTCCATTGTTGGAGTAATTATTTCCTTTCTTTCTTTAGGAGTTGATACAATTATTTCTTTTTCAGTATCTACTACTGCTTTACGTACCCCACGCAAAGCGATATAATCGTATATAATATGACCATCAGCACTAAAATTAGAAAAATAATCAAAATCATTCAACCAAGAAGCCCGCCCAAGAAATTCTTTATCGTTTTCTTTTAATGTTTTCTGCACATAACTAGGTGTTAAAACATAAATAAGAGGTGTTAAGCAAGCTTTTGCAAACATTTCCATATTTAAACCAAAGTTTTCTTCATCAGGACCAAAAATTCTTTGAGCAACTAATTTTTTTTGAGAATTAAGTTTATTTGTTTTTTTAGGATTAATTACAAAATGACCATACTTTGAATTCTCCTTTTCTAACTCCAATCTTTCAATCTCAGCAACAACAGTATCATCGTGTTCAAGAGCAGATTGTCCAGCTTTTGCATCAGGAAAATAGTTTCCTGTCTGAACTAACTGAGGATAAGCTTCATCAATATTTTGTAAAACCAAATTCTCTGGTTCACGAGTAATTGCCCACAAACTTTTTCCTTTTTGAACAGTATAAAGTGACCCATCAGCAGTATAAAACCGTAGATTTCTTAAGTCCTGGCCATCTTCTGTAATTGGATTAGTTCTCCTCTCAGTAGTAAGCTGGTCAGAATGTTGAAATGTTCCAAGCTCTAATTCTTTGTATTTTAATAAATTTCCTTGGATATTATCTAATGTCATTTTATTTCATCACTTCCCAACCTAATTTTTTACATTCTTCATAACCATTAGCATATCCTATATTCCCCGGAACAAGCATAGCCCTGCACCAAGTGGGAGCATCACCAAAAAATAAAGCTGATAATCTATCTTTCTCAAAATTAATCCTTGTGTGTAGATATGACTCATGAACTCGAATATTAATTGGAAAATATTCAGCAAAGGTAAGATCTTCTTTTCTGTCCACATTATCATGATAAACAGTTTCCAAATGTTCTTTTACTTCATCGGGAATAAATAATTCATACGTTTTAGAAGGAAAAGTTCTTTTTTCTGTTTCAGGGTTATACTCAAACCCACCACAAACTTGTGCAACTCTGCTTGCTAAAACTAAACTAGCCGTCCTACTATCTAAATTAACTTTAGTTTTTTTAATTGCTGCTAGAGACTGTTTCATGTCATTAAGATTAGCTTTTGAATAAGCATCTTCAGGTTTGATTCTCATCGCTAAAGCAATGGCAGCAAAAGAATAATTTCTAGTTCTTTGACTTTCATCAGTACTTTTAGCTGCTTCAGAATTGTAAAAAGAACATAGTTTAAGATAGTCACTATCATTACCACGATTAAACATTTCAATTTGTTCTTCCTCAGATAATTTAGGAGAATGTTTTTCTTCAGCATTAACTAAACTAGAAATCCCTTCAGTAGCAACTACTAAAGCACCAATTCCTAATGCTTTCAAGAATCCTCTGCGATTAATTTTATTTTCCAATATCATTTTTTATTCCTAGTTTCTCCTCAAACACTATTTGGTTTCTCTCTTTTTGCTCTTATCGTTGCCCAATCAGACAATCGTTGTGTCAGTTGTTCTTCTGGTCCTTTTTGTTCCAAATCATACCGTCTTTGCTGCGCTCTTTCTTCTTGAATTCTTCGTTCGAAATCATACCGTCTTTGTATTCTTTCTTTCGATTTTATGAAACCTTCCTCGTTGGTGTTCATTTCTTCTTCAGTTAAATTAAAATAAGTTTTACCAATATGTTTCCATAATGCAACCACATGAGTTTGGTCACGACAAAAAGACTCATCTGCACCCAAATAAACCATTAGAGAATTAAGATAATTATCTCTAAAATCAAAATAACCAACAATAGGAGTTTCCTTATTTTCTCCTTCAGAACGTAATTTTTCAGTTAAATGCTCTACAACTTTATATGCAGAAATAATCTTCCCTTCCTGATCATATAAACCGCTCACCAAAGGACTTTCTACTAACATTAAATCAAATTTCTCTTTAAGCATTCCATCCAGAGTTTCTGGAGTAGCACCTGGAAAATAAGTCATCTTTTCGAGATCTAAATCTAAACATTCTAACGCTCTCCGACAATCTGTGATAAATTTAGGGAAAAAACCATCTCCAACAATAGCTATTTTTTTTTCTAATGCCATTTTCTTATTCCTTCTCTAAAACATAACAAGCAGGTTCAATCGCGTGATTAAAAGAAGCATCATATCTACAAACAACTTGATTGTTCTTAGAATCTTTACAATAAATAATTGGAATGGCAAATCTTCCTTCCAATTCCAATTTAGGATTTGAATCACATAATTCTGGTAATTGAAGGTTAACAATAGGATAACCTTTTGTTTCAACATTTTTTACATCAGAATTACAAGCAGCAACGCTTCCAAAAGTTAAATACAATGCTGCTGCTAATGTTGCTAATTTTTTATTCATCATTTTTAGATGCCTAACTTTGCAAGAAACTTACTTGCTTTATACCCAAAAGTTTTTTCTTCAGCTTTTTTTGCATCATAAGCAGGAAGAATCCTGTTCACAAACTGATCATAATCTAAACGGGTAATTGAATCATTTCTTTGTCTTTGTGTTTCAACATCCTGTTCATTGAATGCTCCACCACAAAAAGGGACACGATTACTACATAATTTATCTATGCTTACTTCCACACCATTAATTTTTACACTTACAGGAAGTTTACCTTGATATACCCTACCTTTTAATAGTTGATCCAACTCATAGCTTTTTCCAACAAAAGGTCTAAATCCATTCATGCCATCTTTAAGTTCTCTAGCAGGGACGGTCGCTTTGTGCATTCCCGTATAAAATAAAAAAGGTTTCCCTCTTTGTCTGGGATCATCAAATTGTAACATTTTTGGATTAACAACATAAACAGCAACCGTTTGGTTACTCTTTACAACATGGAAATCTTTAATATCTTCATTATTTTCAGGTAATCCTAATATATTCTCAATAGTTTTATGTTTTGATTTCATTTTTATTTTCCTCTTAGTTATTACTATCAAGTGGGCAGTGTTTCACTTATTAAACATTTTTACTATTAATAATAGTATTACTATTATTTTGGAAAAGTTTAAGTAAAAAGTTAAAAAAATAATTCAATTTATTTCATCAATGAAGCAACATAATATCCAGCACCATAACATCCCACTGTAAATGCCCCACCAATACCCATCCCCATAACGACAGAAAATCCACCAATTTCATTCGCAAGAGTATCAAGTGGATCACAATCAGCGATTGCACACCCAAATAAAGCACCATATATAGTAGGGCCTATTACCATTGAGGCCATTTGTGGTAACATATCCCCACGTAAACCCATGCCGTCCATAAATCCTTTATATAAACCCAATGCGGGAGTCGCTAACCCCACATAAAATAACCCGGATTTTACTTTATCAATTTTTTCTTCCAAATTTGTTTTTTTCATTATTTTAGTCACCTTTTTATTAGTTATTACTATTAAGTAGTTATAATTGGCCTAAATATATAATTATTTTTACTATTAATGATAGTATTACTATTATTTCCAAAAGATTTAAATAAAAAGTTAACTTTAACCACAGTATGAAAAGAAAATTAATCAAGCAAGGAGAAGCTTATACTTTAACTTTACCCATTAAATGGATTCGCTCACTAAATCTTAGTCCCAGCGAAGAAGTGGACATTTCCGAAATTGAGGGGAATTTGTTAATCTCCACTAAACCACATCAGATTAAGAAAGAGATTTCTGTAGATTTAACTTCAGATCAAGAATTTTATGTCCGGCCTTTCCTTAATGCGTTGTATTGGTCTGGATATGATAAATTAAAAATTAAATATAAAACGATTAAACAGAAAAAAGTAATTCATCCCATCATTGACAATTACTTTTGGGGATTTGAAGTTGTAGAAGATAAAGATAACACTTTAGTCGCAGAAAGTGTCTCTGAGCCTGTTGAAGAAAAAATAGAGATTATTTTCAATAGAATTTTTTTTATGATTAAAGAAACATTTAATTTAATTAAAGAAGATTTATCTAGTAACAATTATGAAAACATCAATCAAGTGATCAATTTTACCAAAAAAGTAAATCAATATAATAATTTTTGTCGTCGAGCATATGTAAAGCAAAGAATATCCGATAATAAGTTAATTTATAGATGGGAATTCCTGGTTAAAATTCTTTATATCCAATACAGCCTGTTACATTTGTACGAAACACTAGATAAAGATAAACCTCAGAAAATCTCGAAAAAAACTACAAAAACATTTGCTTTAATACAAGAATTGTTTGATAAACTTTACTCTGCTTTTTCAAAGAATGAGATTAAAATAATCCAGGAAATTAATACCGGGGCAATTGATTGCCTTTACAATGACATCCATAAACAGATGAGGACATCTCAGGGAACTGAAACCCTAATTTTATATTATTTTGGGGAATTAACCAGATTAATTAATCTTATAAACACTCCCCTAATTGCTTTGATCCATAAATAAATATCGCTAATTATTTCAAAACATTTTTATAGTAATTCTGTAATTGTAATCGTAATTAAAAGAGGCTCGATGGAAAACAAAAATTCATTAAAAGAATGGATCACTAACTTTCTTAAACAGAGAGATTTGTACGAAAATAAGATTATTTCTATTAACGAAGAAAATAATCAGTTAAAAGTCAAATATGATGATAAAGAATTAACTGTTTTTATTGTTCCAGAACTGATTGATTTAGGGTTCTTAGAAAATTTTGCTAAAACTAGTCCCTTAGGAATTGTTGTTTCTAACAAAAAAGATAATTTAAACTTCTTGATTGAAAACTGGGACTTTTTTGTTCAATTTAAATCACTAACGACCTATTTTGTTAACACTCAATCTCAAACAGAAATTAAATGGATAATTAATCCAAGAGTACACGATTTCATTTGTGAAAGAAGTGCTTTGAAAGCTGGATTAGAAACTTTATTTAGTATGGTTGAAGAAGTTGTATAAAAATAAAAAAAATTAATTATTATTTCATTAATAAATTTTTTTCTCAGCTTTTAGGAAATAATTAAACGAAATATTGCTCATTGGATCGTACAATGTATCCACTTCAAGCACTCCTTCTTTCATTCTTCCCCCAACAAGTATCTCATGATCATTGGTAGCATTCAAGAAACTTTGAACTTCATTAGGATGTGGTGCGTTAGTAGATATCGTTCCATCATCATAACCCCGTTGCATAATTAGTAACAATTCTTTTTTAAGGTCAAATACATCCTCCGCCAACATTTCATATTGGTTATAAGTACAAGGAATCGAAACCCCTTCATCCCCAATAGTAAATGGAACTTGAGATTCTTGATTTGAGTGAATTCTTGTATATGTACATGTGGTGGCTTTTGCTCCAACACTTACGGACCGGCCAAAATATCCTGAACTTGATCCACTAGCACTTACAGAAGTAACTTGTACCTGTTCAAAATCAATATCCACTTGAGGAAAACCATCTGATTTAACTTTAGCCATTGTAATGACATATTGTCCATCAAAACTTTCATTTGTTAAATTTTCTAATGGAGTTACAACTGTTGGAATAATCTCAATAAATTGATCTGTTTCAACTCCTGAATAGCTAGGATAACCACCATAATGATGACGGCTACTAATGAAAGTTCTTGGTAAATGATTCAATGAAGGAACTGTTTCTAAACGGCCAATTAATCCTGGAGATACTAATGGTTTTTCCAAGACTCTAACACTAAAATATCGTTCTTTCTCAAGATCACTTAATTGGGCAACAATCTTTGCTTCTTTCTCAGGGAGAGTAGATAAAACTTTGTTCCACTTTCCTGCAGAACTACAATCCTCAAATCCATTAGTTTTTTCATTTTCTTGTTTAAAGAAAGCTTTAAGCGCTAAACAATGATCTAAATAATTTTTCTTCTTCCATCTTTTCTCTTTAGGATCAGATTTCTTAGTAGATATAACAGAGTTTCTTTTCAGATATTTACAGTATTCACTTTCTTTAACGGCATCTGGAATCCCCTCAAAATCATCAAAACAATCATGGATTAACTCATAATAATCAAGACCTTTAGTAAAAACCTTAGAAAGAAAACCCAAGATTGCTGGTTTACTTTCATCTTGTTCGATATACTGAACAACAATCGCACGAGTTTTTTTAACATATTCTTCAACATAATCTGCTTCTTTTTTTACTTCAGTTTCTTTAACTAATTCTTCAAGAAATTCTTCTGGACATTCATTAGTTGGTTTATATTGCTCCATTGCGGGATTAAGTCCCATTATAACTTCTGGTGTTGTAACTTCTTGAGCTTTTTCTGCTAAAGCAGAAAGTACATTAAGTGATTGATTTATTGACATTTTGATTTTACCCCATTTGGTTAATATTTTATAAAATACCAAATAGTTATAATAATCTATGTTTCAGATTAATTGTCATAATAACAATTAAATGGGAATTTATTTTATTATAGTTGGATAATATCTCTATTTTCTTAACACCAATAATTTTATGAAAAAAGTTTAAATAAGAAAAATAATTATTTTTTAAGAATTAAATCTAAAGCATATTTGTAAGATTCATCTTCAGCAATTTTAGATTTTTGTCTAATTGCTCGATAATTAATTCCTCTCGAAATTAAGTCTGTACATAAAATAGAACCATTTTTCAAATGAGAACCACCAACAATTGCAATTACTGGATTTCCTGTTTTTCTCATTCTGACATATTTAGCAATTCTGGCAGACATAGTTTCTTCTCTTTCTTGATTTACATCATCAACATAATCTCTTAAATCAGTTAATGAAGAAACTAAATCTCCTGGAGTAGAAGCATCTTCAGTATCAGTTTTAGGAAGATCATCTTTATCAATATCACATCCAGCCAATTTTGCCCCAGTTATAGCTGATGCTCTCATTACTTCATGTGGGAAATTATTTCTTAAGATTGGTTCAATTTGAGTTAAATAATTTTTCAAGTTCCAAACATTATCTGAAGAAGACAGAGAATCTTCAGGAGTTATATTTTCATCAGAAAATAATTTCAAAATTGCCATGTAAGAAGCACTTGAGAAATTATATAATGGGGCAGTAATTAGTTGTTCAACGTTTTCTGGAACTGTGCCTGAATAAACGCTTTTCATTGCCGCTTCTTTTGCTTTTTCTGGATTATAAATATTTCCTACAATGAAATGTTCAGCTAATCCTAAAACGTAATTTTCTAAATATTCTTCAATTCCAGAAATTGCGTTAGAAGTTATAAGACCATCTTCAAGATCTAGGTTAAAGTTTTTTGCTAATTCATTTAAAGTCATCCTATTGTAAATATTATTTAATTTTACAGTTTCATCAGGATTAAGATCATTTAAACACTCTAATAAAACATATTCTGGCTTATATTTTAGAATTGCTTTTGCTTGTTCCTCTTGATGTGTCGGATCAACATGATTTTCACCAAAAATAATAATCTCTGGTTGACCAAATAAAGTATCATTTAAATGGTAAGTTAGATCACGACATTTACGATAAATTGAAGCCATATTAGCTTCAAAAATCAGGGGCTATTTAAATGTTTTGTTTGTTTTCACTGTTTAGTGACAAAATAACCAAAAGGTTTATAAATAATGTTAATTTATGGTATATTATGCTTGAAAAATTGGTAGAAGAGAATAAAGTGGGCGAGTTTGTCCTAGATTTACATCCTTCTGCTAATAGAATTTTCGCTGAAAATGGTGCTGTTGAAAAGTCTTTAGCCAAAGTAGTTAATTTTACTTATAATTCACTTTATAGAAATAGAGATACTTCTAATATGTCTGGTAAAGAGAAAGTAGCACGTTTAGCAGCTGCAAGCGCATTGATTGGTACAATGGGTACTATTTATGTTGCTGGTGAAACCACTTGTAGAGCATCAGAATCAGTTGTCAGGGGAACTGGAAGATTAGCAGAATTGGGTTACCAAAAAGCTGCTGAAAAATGGACTCAAGTAGAAGACTTTGGTCAGAAAGTTGCCGATAATTATAAGCATTTGAAAAAGAAAATTCCTCAATCAGCTAAAAACTTATTTCATAGATTTAAAGATTATTTGGTTGTAGGCTTATCAGTTGCAGCTATAGGGTTAAGTTATGGTGGAATTAAAAGTTGTGGTGAAGAACCAGAACCAGCACCACAAGTAGAACCTGCACCACCAAGACCAGTTCCGACACCAGAACCTGAAGATGATAGAATTTATGTTCCTGATCCTGTACCAACCCCAGCACCAGAACCTGAACCAACTAGAGAAAGAACTGCTAATCCATTAAACCAGTTTGATAATCAAAGAGTTCTAGCTTATTGTGCTAACCAAATGGAAAAAGATTATGTTATCGAAACATTAGGGGATCACAATAATAGAATAAGATCAGTTAACATTAATGATAATGAAACCCAAGCAACAATAGTAAATGCCCATGGAAACGAAGTTCATGTAGATATTGTTATGGACGGAGAAACAATCCCTGAAGACAATTATGACATTATTACTTTGCGTGGTCATGTACAAGATATGCTCCCCTTACAAAGAGACACTCAAGCACATGAAGCAGATAATACGGTTTATCTTCTTGGAGGTTGTAGATCTGCACAATTTATTGATAACTTAGCAGAACCAAACCGAGCAGTAATTGCATCAACAGCCACTGGATACGGCCCAATGAATACTTATTTACTATTGAGAGTAATTGATGAAATGGACAATAATAATACTTGGGAAGAATTAAACAGAGACTTGCGAGCAAATTCTCAAAGGGTTAGAAATGAGTTTGTTCTGCCAAACACCCCTAGATATTCAAGAAGATAAAAAAATGGAATCTCATAACTTTAATAACAACCTGTATGGCGTAGATGTAGCTATTAATGCAGAAACAGGCTTACCAGTTTTACACGAATTAAATGGAATTTGTTCAGGAATGAAAGGGTTCCGGAAACTAGATCTCAGAGAACAATTAGATAATAATTTGGCTGATAGAATAATTAAGATTGCTGATGACAAACCAATAATTATGGGGGTTGCCCAAAGAGCATTGTATAAAATATTAAAAAATAAAGGGACAAACGTTAGCAAAATAAATCCAGAGCTCCCATTAACTTTCGGTTTAGAAAAAAAAGTTAATAAATGTGGGTTCATTTATGGTTCTGATCCCACTTTACAAAGTTCTTTTTTCTATTGGACAGATAAAAAAGGACACCAAAACAAATGTGCCAACCCTTTATTATTAGAATGGCTTGTGGGTAGTAAGTTATCACAACAGGTCTTGTTAGAAAAAAGCGAGGTTTCTGATTCTATTCCAGAAGGAGTTTTTATTTGTAATGGAGAAAGCAATTGGCAAGAATATGTTGAAACTAGTGGCCATGACACTTTTGTTTACAAACCTTTATTTGGGTGCCAAGGTAGAGGTATTGAAATTCTCAACAGAGAAGAAGCATTAAAAGTATTAGAAAAGGATTCAATATTAAAAACAGTACTTAAAACAGTTGGAAAAATTTTTACTCCAATAGAATATGATCAATGTTCTGCTCCTAGAAAAAGACCAAAAGCATTATTACAAAAATTCGTTAAAAGCAAACCGGTATATTGTGCAGAAACAGGCAATTATCATTCTGCATCAGCAAGAATTATCCATTTTAATGGTGCAATTGAGGGATATTGGAGATTATCCCCTAAAGCAGTTGATGATCCAAATGCAAGTGAAGAAACTAAACATGTAGTCAATTTATCTAGAGAAGGACTGGCAGCCCCAATGAGTGATAAAGATAAAGAAATATTATTTCCTTATGCGGATAAAGTTATTGCTGCTTTTGAATCTCAAGCTAAAGATTTAACTTTTTCTTCAATAAAACATTTTTATAAATTCAGAAATGATATTTACCAAGCGTTAGTTGAAGATGGAAAGGTTAGAAAATTAACTGATTATATCTCAAATAAAGAAGGACCCACCCCAATGCGGGTTTTTGGATAATTAAAAAATGACTGCAAGACAACAATTAGAAGAACTAACTGCTTGGACAAAACAAGCAGGACATTGGCTTAATGAAAATCAGCCAAGACTAGCGAGAGTTACAGATCCAATTATGGCTAGGACTTCTGCTAATTTAGGTTACTTAATGGCTACTCATGAATTTGTTGAAGCTACTCAAGCACCCCCATTAGTTCAAGCAGCTCTATATTCTGCTGCAGGGGTGGGAATGCATAAATGGAATGAAATTGTTGTCAGTGAAATTAATCGTGCTTTAAACGAATATAATTCAAGACAAGATTCTGGAGATCCTTTCAATTGGCTAAAAAGCGGCCTTTTAATTGGAACCGCGAGTTTAGCAATCTCAACAGGTTCAACTTATTTTGATTCTGAAAATAGTGGAACAATGTTTTCTGGAGAACAAGTTGAGTATGTTGAACAAAGCTTAGTTCCGGAACCAGTAAATGAAACTTTTACAGAGATTATATTTGAACCAACTGGTGAAACAGAAAAGTTCCATTTTGAAAATCAAGATCAAACCCATCATCATAAAATTATTTCAGACTTTGATTTGTCAGATTTAGTAGGAGAAGAATTACCTGAAATTGTTTTTGAAGATATTGAAAAGTTAAAATTAGAATTGGAACAAACTTTTGAAAGACAATCTTTACTGGAAAAAGAATTACATCCAAGAGCAGAAAAACATTATCAAACTATTTCTCAAGGATATAATCGAAAAGCAACTATTAGAAAATTTGAAAGAGCCAGAGAACATGATGATTTGTTTAAAGCTGCTGCTGATAAATATGATATTCCTTATACGACAATGTTTTCTTTAGCTATTAATGAAAGTGCAGGTGAGAAAAGAGCAAAATCTTATGCTGGCGCTCGCGGTTTAATGCAGATTACCCCTAGCACTGGAAAATACATTGCCAAATTGATGGGTAAAAAGTTTTCTAAATTAACTGGAAGAAGTACATTTAAAACAAACGATTTATACAATCCAAAAATTAACATTGAAATGGGAGCATTTTATTTGAGATTTATCCATGACCGTTACGGAGAAAGAATAATGAAAAGACGTGGAGAAATGCCTAACGATTATAAAGAATGGACTGAAAAAGATCTTTGGGATTTCACCATGGCTTGTTATAATAGAGGACCAAACGGCATGGTTAGAAATATGATTAATGCAGGAGCAGACACTTTCTGGGATTTAAAGAAAAATCAAACCACTGATGAAGCTAGACGTTACGTTCCTAAGATTCAAGCCCTTGATAAACTTTATAATGAATATTTAATGGAACAAGCAGGGATGAGTAACGAAGTTGCGAGGTTAGTGCATTAGAAATGGGAAAGAATAAAAGTTATAAAAATAGAAATAGAAAAAGATTTAGAGGTGGATTTACTCCTATAGCTAGTAGAACAGCTCTTGCTCCTAAACCGGAACCAAAAAAATTGGAAGTAGTTCCTTTCTCGGGATTTCCACAAATTGAACTTTTAAATCTTGCCTTTGATTATGGTAGTGTTATGCGAGGAATTAAAAATGTATTTGAACCATCAAAAGCTTTGGAAAGAGCTGTAAGTTTAACTTTAGTTAGCACTTTATTAGCAGTTCCGAATAACATTTACGAACCCAAAAAAGAACATCCAAGAAATGAAAGATTACATACAACTGCCCAATTAGAAACTTATAAAGATTCAATAAGAGCATTGGAATTAAAGTTTGACCGTTCCTGGAAAATGAGTGGGTCTGATAATTTTATAGAACCTAAAGAATTAGATTTGAAAGGGTTTAAAAATACTGATCATGCAAGAACATTTGATTTAGAATCAGTTATTGCTAGTGATTTTTATGAGAGTCAAGGAAAATATGATGTTGTTTTTTTAGATAGACCAGAAAAGTTAAAGTTTGATTACGATTTTTTAATAAACTCTGTAGCTGGAACAATACTAGAAAAACATCAAGATCAAATTTCTAAATTAGAAGGAAGAATTTCTACAATCCCAACAGATAAAAAAATCGAAGCATTTGAAACATTTATAGAATTAGTAGAAGCAGCTGAAGAAGATTATGAAACTTTAGTAACTGCAGTTACAGAATATTTAGGAAAAACCGAGATGGATGAAGAATCAAGAAAAGCTTTTACTGGCATTTGGGATGATTATAAATTTAAAGAAACATTTAAGCAAGAGTTAGAAGCCGAAGTTCTTAAAAATGCCAAAGAAAGTAATTTACCAGTGAACGCATCACAAGTAGTGGAAAGACTTGCCCCTAATGTTGCTGAGAATGGAATCCTAATAACTAGAAATTATCAAGAATCTTGTCCAGGGTTTAGGTTAGTAGAAACCTACTCCAGCGATAAAGAAACTGTTAGCTTATATCAGAGGGAGGATTCTTCTCACATTTAAACCAATAACTTTATAAAAAACAATTAAAAAAAATATAATGAACTTAATAAATTTAATAGGAGGATTAAAATGAGTGAAATTAAAAAAGGAGATAAAGTAAAAATTGAGTATACTGGAAAATTAACTGACGGTTCTGTTTTTGATAGTTCTGAAGGTAGAGCGCCTCTTTGCTTTGAAGTTGGTGCAAAACAAGTAATTCCTGGTTTTGACAATGCTGTTGAAGGAATGAAAATGGATGAAGAGAAAGAATTCACACTTAAAGTTGATGAAGCTTACGGACCAATAAAAGCAGAATTAGTTCAAGAAGTTCCTAGAGACAAACTTCCAGAGAAACCTGAACCAGAAGTGGGCATGATGTTAATGATGCAAGCTCCAACAGGACAACAAATTCCAGCAAAAATTACTAAAATTGCTGATGATAAAGTTACAATTGATATTAACCACCCATTAGCTGGTAAAGATCTTACATTTACTGTTAAAGTTGTTGGTGTTAATGAACCTGAAGAAGTTACAGAATCAAAAGATTCTGAATCCTCGGACAAGCCTGCGGAACCTAAAGCAGAGGAAGCTAAAGAAAGCGTTGCTGACGGTGAAAAGAAGAAAGACGATGACGAAGATTGCGGTCCATCAGATTGTTCAAGTTGTGCTGGTTGCCAGTAATTATTTTTATTTTTATTTTTTAATATTTTTAAATTCTGAGGCAGATGGGTGTAAATAGATTAAAAAATGGAACCAAAATTCACTCCAATTCAAGAAAGAACCGCACCAACATTAGAAGATAGTTTATATCATGAAGTTGAAAGAGTAGACTTAAAAGAACTTCCTCAAGGAACTATTGTTGCTTTTAGTGGCCTACATCTAGCATTACATTATGTTGTTGAAGCTTTAGGAAATTCTGGAGAAGAAAGGGAAATTGATATTTGGTATATTGGATCAGATGCTATAAGTGAAACAACAGGGTATCCAGCCTGCACTTATCCAATTAAACCACCCGGATGTTTAAGAACAAAAATTGAAAATATTTACTCAATAAAAATAGCCGAAGAATTGGAATTTACGTCTGGCGTTATGATAAAACATCAAAATTATGCCTTACCAGAATTTTGTTGGGAAAAGAACAGAATATATGCAAATTCCGATCAAACAAGAACTGAGCCATATATGAAAATATTAGCACCAAAATAAAGTTAAGTTTTTATATTACATTAATTTACTTCTTCCTATGAAGAAAGTTTCCAAATCACTAAGGGTCTGGTTTAAAATCCATTTCATTATAGATTTCTTAATAGCAATTCCGTTAATCTTTTTTACTAAATGGACTTTAGGATTGTTTGGATTTCCGTTAGAGAATCTAGTCTTTGCACGTTTAGTAGGTGCAGCATTAATTGGTATTGGCGGAACAAGTTATTTCTGTAAGAAGAAAGAACATTTTGAAATCATGTTAATTCTGAAAATCTTTTGGAGTCTAACTGCAATACTTGCTTTAATTTGGGGAATTGTTGAAACTGGAATGTTATCTTTATGGATATTCTTAGTTTTATTTGTTATCTTTTCTGGCGTTTGGAATTACTATTGGTTTAGAAAATAAACAATAAAACATTCTTAATCTTTTTCATCATCTTTTTTATAACTCGGCAAACCATACAAACGAGGAGGATATCTTCCTTCAGCTAAACCCAAGATGATCTCGTCAACAATAGGATCTGGGATACATTCATATTCTTCTTTTCTTCTTTGACCCTTTTCGTATGACAATAATACACCATTCTCTGGAAAATCTTTCCTTCCAGAAGTTTCTACAAGTTCTTCTAATTCTTTTTCTGTTGCAGGCCTAAAATACTTTCTACCACCATCAACCCTAAAATCCTCATTTTTAGGCAAACCTGCAACAAAATTGTATGGTGTAGGAAAACTGCCTACTTCTTCTGTTTCTTTGATAGACTCGGCAAGGTCTTTTATTTTAGAAAAACCCATATGCCCTAACGGAACTCCATCTGCATCTAAAGTTTCACCACTACGTAAACAGCCGTATCTGTCCGTTAAAGTATTATAAAAAAAGTAGGCATTTGGTTCCATTTAATCCTTTGAATAAAGCTGGTTTAAAAATATTTTGTAATAAAAAGCTTCATCCGAGATAACACTATTTTGTATACTGCATGAAGCTGTAACAAAAACATTTATTAGTTGATTAGAATTCATACCAACAATGAACAAAAATAAAGTTTTGTTAATCTTATTTTGTATATTTTTACCAATCTGTTTATTACTCTTGTCTTACAAAGTAGTTCTAGGATTAACTGATTTAACTGATAACCAGCAACAAACAATAAGTTTCTTACAAGACAAAGAAGAATTAAAGTTAAATTATACATCTTCAGAAGTTTCCCATTTAGATGACGTTAAGTCTGTAATGAACTTTATTGATTACTTATTTTATCTCAGTTTACTGATTATTACAGTGATATTAACTTATTACAAAAAAAATAACAAACAATTACAGAAAATGTTTTTTTATGGAGGAATTACCACCGCAGTTTTTATTTTCATTAAATTACTATTCTCACTATTAGCGTTTAATTTCTTATTTACAATGTTTCACAAACTGTTTTTTCCTCAAGGCAATTGGATCTTCCCCACAGAATCATTACTAATTCAAACATTTTCAATAGATTTCTTTATTTTAATCAGTATGAAGATATTTCTTTGGGCATTTATTTGGGGGTTAATTCTGTTCATTATTTCTGTTTGGCAGAAGAAATTGATTAGATAGATTTTTATATATTTAATGATTAAATAACAAAAATGATATTACAAGTAAGAGGAATAAAAGCGTGGATAACTGCGTTAGTAGTTCTAATATTACTAATTCTCTTTTTAATTTTTATATTTAACCTACTTTTACTATTAATTCCAGTAGTTTTAGTTATAATTATCATTAGTTACTTCTTTAGAATGCTCAACAAAGTTAATAAAAAGAAGAAAAGCGATATCCCTAAGGATTACTTAGATGTGGAGTATAAAGTGAAAGAAAAATGAAACCAACAAAACTAAGCGTTTTGAGGTATTCATTTAAATCGTTGTTAAAATGAAACCAATTATATTAATCAATTTCAAAACGTATAAAGAAAGTGTTGCAGATAAAGCTTTGCAGTTAGCTAAACAAATTTCTAAAGTTAAGAAAACTAATTATGATATCATTGTCGCTCCGTCTTTACTAACAACTAAAGAAATTGCTCAGAGAACAGATTTAACAGTGTATTCACAACATACTGACTTTGTCGAATTAGGTTCACACACGGGAAGAATTCCTGCAAAAGAGTTAAAAAGTATTGGTGTTAAAGGAACAATTTTAAATCATTCAGAAAGGAAAATCCCTTTAAATTATTTAAAAAATATTGTAGAACTTTGTAAAGCAAATAAACTTAAAATAGTAATATGTGCATCAACATTATCTGAAATTAAAAAAGTTGCCCAATTTAATCCTGATTATATTGCTTACGAACCAAAGAAACTTATTGGTGGAAACATTTCTGTAACAGAATCTAACCCTGACATAATTGTAGAAGCTGTAGAATTAGTTAATTACATTTCTCCAAAAACTAAGTTATTGTGCGGAGCAGGTATCCATTCTAAAGAAGATCTTGGCCACGCCCTATTATTAGGCACGCATGGGGTTTTAATTGGTCATGCCGTTCCAAAAGCTAAAGATCCAGCTAAATTCTTAAGAGAAATGTTGATGTAGAACTTTAATAAGTCGTCGTCTGGGTCAATATGTAAGTTTTAATATGTTAATTTTAATCAAAAGTTAAGTCCTAGTCAATAGAGAAGACAAGATTAGTTTTTATAAGAATCCAAAACCAGGCTAGGTAAAACTTACGACCACGACGACTTATTAAAAGTATAGACTCACTGCAATACTTTCACTGTAAACCTTTGAGAATAACCGTAAAGTTCCCCCGTAGATAACTTGTAAACTTTAGCATTGAAAATGTAATCACCGTTCATCGCTTCTTTAGGAACATTGACCATGATAGACTCTTTTCTATGCTCGTTTTCTTCAATAGAAATGTATTCTGGAGTGTAAAGAAGCCAATCTAAAGGATTATATTCCAAATTTTCAACTTTATTTCCAGCCCCGTCAACAACTTTTGCAACATCAACTTCAATTGTAAACTTATCCACTTCTCCTATGTTAAGTATTCCAATACCAAAAACGTGTTTTCCTCCACGTTCAAGTTCAGCTAAATGTAATGGTAAAGCAACCTGTTGACCTTGATTAACCAATAAGCGTTCAAGTTCATTATTTGTTTTCACGTCCAATTCTGCTTTAAGATCGTCAGCTCCTGCCAAGAATTTGTAAAGTAAAGTTACTCCTGCTCCCAGAACTACTAAAGAAATTATCACAACCACTAAAGTGTTGATAGAAAGTCCAATTGCTGCTTTTTTATCCATTTTATATTAAAATGTGCAAAAACTTTATAAATTTCAGTTACCATTAGATAGTTATGGCATTAGATAGAATTGTTAATACTCAACCCACTATTATTAGCAGAATAAGAAATTCTTTAACTTCAAGATTTGCAACTTTCTTCACAGCAGCAGCTTTTACTTTAGCTTCGTGCGGTGATGTTGCTTCTGTTGGTTGTAAAGACGATTATGGATGTAAAGGTAAAGCAATATGTAATACTGTCGAACAAATATGTGAAGGGCCTAATAAAGAACAATATTGTGAAGATGATTTTGATTGCTATTTTACTATTTGTGACCAAAACATTTGTGTTCCAGAAAATAGTATTAATAATAATGAAGATCCTAAAATAGAAGTAACTAATGTAGGTTCTGTTAAAATTAAGTCTGGAAAAACAAATGACTTAGGAAGAATACTTTTTAATGATGATCAATCTAACTTAGATTTTTATGTTGAAATTAAAAATGAAAATAGTGGTAGTTTATTATCTAATGCAAATGTAACTTTTGTAGATGGTAATTTTAATACTTTCTTTGTTGAGAAAGAAGGGTTTGTTTCTTATTTTGACGCTTATACTAACTTATCACAGAAATCTGATTGGGGAGATACACTTAAGTTTATGTTTAGTTTAAACCCTTCAAATCATACAGATTTTACAGTTTGGGATTCTTATTTTGAAGAGAATTCAGGAAAAATTAATGCTATGGAAGATTACGTCTCTTGGTCAGAAAACAATTACAAATATATTAATTGTATGACCAAAGAAGAGATGAAAGAAGCAAGAGAACGCACTTCAGAAATCATTTCTTCAGTTAGTGGATGGAAAGTTATCAGTACTGCTTATGAAAAAATGATGAAATTGGAAGAATGGGGATTAATTGAATATTTACCAGACGATGTATACCATATTTATGAACCAATGAATTTCAGTGGTCCAGGATTAGCTAAAGGTGCACCTTTATCTCCAGAAAATTGTTACAATTACATTGATGATGATTGTAGTGGTTTAGTTGATAGTGCAGATCCTGCTTGTGAGATTTGTGAACCTAATATGGACTTTGCTTGCCATGATGGTGCTGTTTACTGGATTGACAGTTGCGGTGAGTGGGGTAATCAAAAACAAGGTTGTTTTCAAGGAGAGGATTGTATCAATGGCACATGTCAAGGTCACAAAGAAGAGTGTGGCGTTTGTAATGAGGATAGTGATTGTGAAGTTAATTGGTTCTGTATGACTTTCCCAGATTCAGAATTATTGTGGGGCTATTGCGCACCAGAATCTACTTGTTCTTCTGATTCTCAATGTGATAAGGGTTATGTTTGTTATCCAACTAATCACTGTGGTCCAGAACAACAAAAAGTTTGCTATCAAACCGGTGTGTGGGTAGAAGATTCTTGTGGTGGCATGATGGGAAAAATTAAAGATTGCTGGGGAAATAATTTCTGTTCTAACGGAGAATGTGTAGATGGTTGCCCTGATAATGGCGAAAAAGTTTGTTATGATGGTGATGTTTATGATTCAAATGCTTGTGGCCAACCTTTAACTAAAGAAGAAGAATGCGGTAATGAAGGGTGTAGTAATGGTTCTTGTGGTGGTGGTGGAACTATTGATGATTTTTGTAATACTGGCACACAAGATTGTGTTGAAGTGACGGTAAGTATTTCCGATAATGGTGTGGGTAAAGATGATAGTTATAAGTTAGAAGTTAACGGACAAGGTTTTGGCACTACACCAATAGGTGGAAGTAAAAATTTTGGAATAACTATGGTTAATAACACTCAGTATAATATGGCTGTCACTGGGATGGGAATTCCTGATGGAGTAGGAACATACTTGATAGGATTAAATAAAGCAATAGTTATTAGTGGTCCGTCATTTTTCGGAGATGACCTTGATGCTGGCGTAACAAAGAATTGGACAATTAAAGCCAAGAAATAATTAAAAACTAATTAAAAAAAAGAAAAAAATAATTTATTTTATGATTTCGTATTCTTTAACAATTATTACTAAAAACAAAATCAATAATACTGCACCAGCAATCATATACCATAACCCGGCCATGATACTGAATGAACTTAAAGATTTATACATCCCCCAGCCCATTACAATAAAACCAAGCCAAAGAAACTTATCTAAAACTAGTTTCATAACTTCAAATTCTTGCTGTTCAGTCATTCTCTTTTTTGAACTTACAATTTTTCTTACCATTCTTAATCACCTAGTATACCGTTATGAAAAACGTCTTTTCGTCATAAGCTTTTGAGGAATCGTCCATATCAATAATTCTTAATTTTGCTAAGTATGTTCCAGTAATTCCAACACCATTAATCCTTACTGAATGGACCCTTGATTCTGTAACAGATAAAACTGCTGGAGCTTTATCATAAAAGAATTTTACTTGATCTGCCAATTCGTCTAAACTTAATTTCCCTTCAGAATCTTCCATTACAGTTACTTCCAATTTGTAATTCAAATCGTTCTGGGCGTTAGTATTTTTAATACCCACAGCGATATCTTTTGAATTACCACGTTCAACGTCGATACTTGTTGCTGGAAAACTTAACTTCTTATTGCTTGTTCTTAAATCGTCCATAATTTGTTGTTTAATTTGTTCCTGTACAGAACTTGCAGTTTCTTCCATTGAACCAAACTGATTTCTTACAAAACCTAATCCCAATCCCAGAACTACGAACGCAATAACTACAATAACTATTGCCTGAATTGATAAGTTCAAAGAACCTTTTTTATTTGTCATCCTAATCTACACCTCTCTTTTGATTACATAAACTTAATTATTAATAGTATAAAGCAATTTTTCTTAATATAAAAATGTTTCTAAAGATTTAAAGGGTACAGCATGATTAACAAAGTAGTCTTGGTCGTAAGTTTTACCTAACTCAAAAAACCCAAAACCCATTCAAAGACAACTCTGCCAAATATTAGTAAAATGTAAGCAAACAAGAATCCGGGAACAAATGGAACCCCCTCCTTAACTAAAACAGTTTTAATCTTACCTTCAAATTTGGCATTTTTCAAATTCCAAATATCTTCCAATTCAAGAGTTTTCTTTTGCATAAGAATTTTCTTTTTATCCAAAACATCTTCAAATAACCAATCACCAGGAGTAAGTTTCTCAACATCAATCTCTTTTAAGAAACAACTTTCTTCAACCACTGTTACAAAAGAAAACAAATAAAAGAAAACTAAAGGAAGGATCGCTAAAGGTAATATTAATGGGAAAAAGAAGGTACCAACTAAAAAACCTAATGAGATTGCAATCAGTATGAAATGAATAGTTTTATGGTCAGTCAGTTTAACTCTAAACCTAGCAGCAAAGATTCTCTTTTTCTGAAACGCTACAACAATCATCCAAATAAGACCATAAACTGAACCTAAAAACAATAAAGCAAAAAAGAATAATACTAAATCCCAACTACTATTATCAAAAGGAAACGTAACACCAATAATTGCCCCCATTGCCATAAGTAGTTTACTATCACCACCACCCCATTGGTTACTGTAATAAAATAATAAAGCTAAACACCAACAAATTCCAAAACCTAAAAGTCCACTAATCAAAATGTCCCAATTGTTTGGTATAGAGAAAATTAGACGAACACCAAAAGCAGCAAAAATCAGACCATAATTTAACCAGTCAGGAACTTCTCTTGTACGAACATCAGTATAAGAAGCGATGAGTAAAGCAACGAAAGTTATTATTATGAGTAAGATATCTATCATAAATAGAAGTAAATAAAATATGTTTATTAAATTGTTGGTTTCATTTCAACAACGATTTAAATGAATACCTCAAAACACTTAGTTTTGTTGGTTTCATTTCAACAACGATTTAAATGAATACCTCAAACCCACCTAAAAATTTATATACTATTAAATAAGAACTTTTGTGATATGGCAGTAAAAGAGGGTATGATCAGTATTTTTCCAACATTTCAACCGCTTAGAATTAAGTATAAAGATATTTTTGATATGAAAGAATTTTATATTGCCATATATGAATGGTTAGAAGAAAATGGTTGGAAAGATCAAGAAGAAAATCTTAGCCATTGGGAAAGGTTCTACAAAGAAAGGGTTGGCCAGGGCGGAGTTAAAGAGATATGGATTCAATGGAGACCATACAAAGTGGCAGAGGGTGCACCGTTAACTTATTATTTAGATTTTAATTTTCATTGTGTGGGTTTAATGAAAACTGAAGTAATTAAAGAAGGACGTAAAATGAAAGTTAACAAAGGAGAAGTAGAATTAGTTATCAAAGCGTTTATTGAAAAGAATTATGAGAAAGGGTTCAAATCAGATTCAATATTAAAACATATTTTAAAGTTGTTTAATAATAGAATTTACCATAAAGTCATTGAACAAAGAAGGAAGGAACTTTATCAAGAAACTTATGCATTACAGAATTTTATCAAACAATGGTTAAAGTTGAAACGTTACTTGCCTTATGAGGAAAGTAAAAACTTCTTCCCAAGCTATGCCTGGCCAAGTCACTTGAAAGAATAGGAATTGAAGTGAAAAACAGTGACCAGTTCTCCATATTTTAGTTCTCAATTAGAAATATTTATATAATTTCTACTGCTAACTAGAGCAATGGTAAAGAAAATTGAAATAGATCAAATTAAATTACAAAAATTTAACGAACTAAAAGAGATGGGGATTAATCCGTTTCCCTACACTTACAACCAATCAAATCGTGCAAAAGTTATCAATGAAAAATATTCTTCTTTACAAAGTGGAGAACATACTGATAATACTGTAAGTGTTGCTGGTAGACTAATGTTAAAAAGAGTTATGGGAAAAGCAGCTTTTTTTCATATCCAAGATGAAACCGGTCGAGTACAAATTTATTTAACAAAAAATATACTTGAAGATTCATACAACATTCTAACAAAAAAAGTTGATATTGGAGACATTATTGGAGTAGAAGGACATATTTTCAAAACTAAGGTGGGAGAAGTTACTATTGAAGCTAAATCTGCAGAGTTACTTTGTAAATCTTTGATTACTCTTCCTGAAAAATATCATGGATTAAAAGATATTGAGTTGAAATACAGACAAAGATATCTTGACCTAATAATGAATCCTGAAACTAAAGAAGTTTTTAAGAAGAGAAGTAAAATGATTAAAGTAATCAGAGAATACTTTGATGAATTAGGATTTATGGAAGTTGAAACACCAACATTACAAACTATTTATGGTGGTGCTAATGCACGGCCATTTGAAACCCATATTAATGCTTGGGATATGCCCATGTACCTTTCAATATCTCCAGAATTGTACTTGAAAAGATTATTAGTGGGAGGATTTGAAAAAGTATTTACTATTTGTAAAAATTTTAGAAATGAAGATGTAGACACATCACATAATCCTGAATTTACAATGTTAGAGATTTATCAATCTTATGTAGATTATAATACTATGATGAAATATCTGGAAGAAGTGTATGAAAAAGCTTGTATTGCATTAAATGATTCCACAAAAGTAAAAAATATCCATAAAGGCAAAGAGGTAGTATTAGATTTCAAAGCGCCTTGGAAAAGATTAACTATGCTTGATGCTGTTAAAAAATATGCCAAATTAGATTTAAAAAAGATGTCTGAAGAAGATGTTAAAAAAATTGTAAAAGAACATAAAATAGATTATGATGGACCTTTTAGTTGGGGTTTAGGAGTACAATTAATCTTTGAAGAATTAGTTGAAGAACATTTAATTCAACCAGTACATATAATTGACCATCCGTTAGAATCTACACCATTATGTAAAACTTGTCGATATGATGATAGATTAATTGAAAGGTTTGAATCATTTTGTTTGGGGATGGAATTAAGTAACGCTTACTCTGAATTGAATGACCCCGTTTTACAAAGGAAACTATTAGAGGAACAAGCACAACAATTAAGAGCAGGTTCAGATGAAGCTCATCCAATGGACGAAGATTTTGTTAATTCTATTGAATATGGGATGGCTCCAGCAGGTGGGTTAGGTTTTGGAGTTGATAGAATGGCAATCATTTTAACAGGAGTTGATTCTATAAGGGATGTAATTTTGTTTCCTACAGTAAAACCTATTCATGAAGAAGTTTCAGAAGATAAAGAATAATCTTCTTTTTTTCTCATTTCTTTTTTATAATTCTAGTTAAAAGAAAAAATGGTGTGGACGGCAGATAAGCAAAAATCAAAGATTTTTTGACCTGCCTTACCACAAAAGTGTGTTCTAGGAAGAAAATAAGATATTAAAGAAAAAATGGTGTGGACGGCAGGGTTCGAACCTGCGTAGGCACTAAGCCACAGGGTGTCTTTTAATCATAGCAATAAGCTCATTACACCCGTGAAAAGCTAGGATTATCCTAAGCCCTGCCCGTTTTGTCTGAAATCGCAGATTTCTGAACAAAGTTCATCTTCGATTTCACTTGACCACTCCGGCACGTCCACATAAAAGTGTTAATATCTTGAATTTCTATTCTGTTTTTATATCTTACGGTAATTTTAAAGCAATCTAATAAGAAAACTATAAAAACAAACTCTTTTTCTGATGCCACTCATTTTATTACTCACCAGAGATTACACCTGAAAAGTTTATAAATAGAACCATTTATTATACATTATAATGAAAATTGGACCATCAACAGGTTGGCTATATGCCATAGAGATATCAGATATGAATGAACATAAAAAAATCATCGATACGGCAGGAATGAATCTATTTGAAATTTGTTGCTATCAGTGGGGTGATGAACGTATAGATGCTATTTTGAACTCAAAAAATTTAACAGGATATACCTATAAATCAATTCATTTACCCAATATGAAACAAATATCGGATTTAGATGAATTATACAAGATGAAGAAAATAGTTAATGATCACAAAATAAAAACTTGCGTCATTCATAGGGATGGTTTCTTAAATCAAGGAAAATATCTAAATCAAATCATCACTGAGTTGAACAAACCAATAACAATAGAAAATCTTGATGGAAGTCGTGACAATAAGAGAGAAATAGAAGATCTCCAAATCTTAAAAAATGATTATGAAGTATCGTTCATGTTAGATGTTCAACACGCTTACGAACACGACCATTCAATGAATTATGCTAAAGAATTGTATTCTTTTATGGAAGATAAATTAACACACCTACATGTAAGCGGAGAAACAGAGAATAATATTCATTCATTAGTTCATAAATCAAGAAACGCTAAAGAAATAATCGACTTTTTAGGTTATATATTCTCAAAAAAGAAAGTCCCAATTGTTTTAGAAGGTGAATACAAAACTGCACAAGAATTAAAAAAAGAAAGAGAGTTTTTAGAAAAAGAATTAGGAAAATAATATCAAATGTTTTTAAGCATTGGCGTTGCTCTTTCTTCTAAGTGGAGTTATCAAACAAGTAACAAAGAAATAAGAAAACTATAAAAACAAACTCTTTTTCTGAACCTAAAATGGTAGAATCAATTGTTTATGGAATAGATCATTTACATCAAGTATCTTTAACAGATCCTAGTTTTGTTACTAAGTACCAAATGATATATACAAAAGCAGTAAGTGAAAGAGCAAAATCATTTCCACAACTGATTGATTCGTTAGGTTTTTTAGTAGATTTAAAAACCAGGGACATTTCTTCACTAGAAATATTTGGTGCTTGGGAAGAATTTTGTGTGGCAGAAGGAGTTTTAGAAGCATTAAGCTTGGGACTAAATGTAGATGTTCATAAAGGATATGTTGCTGCTTTAAAAAAACGGGAAATGTCTTTTAGAGATCTTATTGCTCTGAAATTAGAGGGAAAGATTTTTGGTTACACTGAAGATGATCAGTGTCATTATTTCGTTGCACCGCCAGGAAAAAACACAAAACTATAAAAAGCAACTTTAATTCTGAGTATAAGTGGGCCTGTGGCCCAGCCTGGATATCATTAATGACCAGAAAAGGCGATTCCCTCCTAAGGAATAGATCGGGGGTTCAAATCAAATGGTTACGCGCATTTGATACGCAAGAGCGGGTTGGGTATAAAACCCAACGCACTGCGAAATAACCATTTATGAAAGTCCTCCCAGGCCCGCATTTTTTTAAACGAACGGTCTCAAGATCCAATGAAGAGTCCTGGAGTAATTCCAAATGGAATGATCTAAGTAGGCTGAGGATGAGTATACCGTTTATTTAAGAAACTTTTATTAGAATTTAGTGTTCAAGAAGAATTTATTAAGGATTACCTGATGTAAGTCTATCTTCTAAAGGAATAGCTATAAAATTACCAGCTTTAATATGGTGTGGGTCTTCAATTTCTGGATTAAATTTATGTAATCTGTCTGGTGTCACTCCATAACTGGCAGCAATTTGATTAAATTCATCTCCTGATTGGATTTCATACATCTCACATGGCGTTTCTCTTAAAGGAAGAAATATAACACCACCCACTTCAATATGATTTGGATCTTCAACGCCAGGATTAAATCCAAGTAATCTTTCTGGAGTAATTCCCTGCTTTCTAGCAAGTTCATCAAATTTATCGCCTAGTTGGATTTCATGCATTTCATACGAAGTTTTATTTAAATCTATGATTCCATTCCCATAAACTACTCTTTCAGGATTACAAGCTGTTAAAGATAATCCTAAGTAAGCCATTCCAATCCCATATAATGCTTTTTCAACCATATTTACTCCTAAGGAGTGGGTTTTTTATAAAAGTTCTAGAAGATTTATAATTTTCCCTCTAATGTTCCCGGGGGGAAACAAAGTGTTCCTCCCGCTGCGATAGAATTAAGATCTTCAAGTCCAGAATTATATTTTTCAATCTTCTCGAGCCCTAAGTTATATACTACCATTAAACGATAAATAGTATCTTCTATTCTAATTTTGTGTCTGTCTGCTTCAATTCCAGGAGTACAATAATCCGGACCAATTAATTCAACTTTTTTAGTTGGTTCTGGTATAGGTTTTGGTTCTTCAAAGTATTTTGGTCCATATTGTGCCGCTAAGGCTATTGTTGTCCCAAACATAAGAGAAAATATTACACTTCTAGTTTTTCTTATTAGGCCCCCCATATTTAAGCTGAGAGGTTTTATATTTTTTAAATATTTCTTAAGAAAATTATTTATAACCTTGACAGTTTCTGGAGATAGTATGGAAATCCAAGAACTAAAAGATTTTTCAAAAAGAATGCATAAAAAGTTAGAAAGTTATTACAAATTCGATGACCCAAGGCAGTTAAATTTACCAATTACTGTAAAGATTATGGAAGAATTGGGAGAGTTGTGCGATGATGTTCTAGCTCATTCTGGTTTGCAAAGAAAAGAGAAGTTAGAAAATAAAGATATGAAAAATCTTCAAGAAGAGTTTGCTGACGTTATTTTGACAACTTGTAATTTGGCAGAAAACATGGGCGTTGACATTGAAGAAGCTTTAAAAAATAAGATTAAAAAAATTGATAACAGATTTAAAGAAGAATGAAACTAATTAAAACCATTACTAAAGACAACACAGAAACTTTCATCAATGAACAGGTTGGAGAAGCTTACCATTCTTTCACTGGAGCGGTTGATGAAGCAGTTAAAAAATATGCAATTCCTTGCAAAATTAAAGAGTTAGCAAAAACTGGCAAGATTAGGATTTTAGATATGTTCTTTGGTATGGGATACAATTCTGCCATGTCTATCGACGTTGCTTTAGAAGAGAACCCTGGTTGTGAGATTGAAGTTTATGGGTTAGAATATGACCCAGAGATTGTTCAAAAAATTCAAGAAGTTAACCCACCAATAAAATTCTTTCAACATTACAAAAACTTAACACCACAAAAATTAGAATTCAAACAAGGAAACATTACAGTAAAAATAATTCTTGGCGATGCTAGAAAAACAATAAAAGATCTTCCAAGCAACTATTTTGATGCTGTTTTCTACGATCCATTCTCACCAAAAACTGATCCGGAGATGTGGACATTAGAAATGTTTCAAGAGATGTATAGAGTAATGAAAAATTCTGCTATTTTAGCAACATATTCTTGTGCAAGAGTTGTCCGTGATAACATGTCTAAAGCAGATTTAGTTTACGATGACGGACCTATTGTTGGCCGTAGAGGACCTGGAACAATAGCAACTAAATGGGTCATGGATTTATAAAAACAGAGAGATTTACCACTGAGGGGGAAAAACTTTATAAAAACAAGTTATTTCTAAGTAAGTATGACAAATGTAATGGCTTATATTAGAAAAGGAATGATTTCACCAAGTCTACCTTTACTTAAAGAATCTGAGGTAATAATACCTGACATTGCAGTAGTTATTGCAGATGGATTAGGTAGTGGAGGAGGAGAAATCACTTCTGGAAACCAAAAGTTATATTCTATTGGAACTAATTTCTTATTAGGAACAGGACATGGAGATAAAATTTCTTTAGTTGCAGAAGAGTTATCAAAACAAAAAGAAACCTCACCAAGAATTCTTTCTGAAAGAATTTTTGATATTGCAAATGAATTTTTTGTTGATCAAAATGAGCCTTTAGGTTTTTTAGTTATTGGAAGAGGAGATCAAGGTATTGAAGGATACAATCTTTCAGTAGACCGGTTTAAAAAAGCATTTCCATTTAATGGATTTAAAGCAGATGGTTCTGGATCCTACTTTGTTGGAAAAGCGATTGAGCGCGATCATCAAAGAGGATTACTTTATAAAAATGGTTCAGATTCAAACATTGCTGACATTACTTCAACTTTATTTGATTTAAGTAATGTTGCTAAAAAAAGTGCAGGGGTTAATGATGAACTTCAATATGGTTTTATTCTACCAGAAGGAAACGCAGCATTATTTGATCCAAGAGTAAGTTTATGGTTGCCAAGTAATGAATATGTTAATGAAGATGGAAAGTTTCATCAAAAAAAAGTTGATTGGAACAAAAAAATGTTTAACTCTCTAACTGAAGCACTTACTAAAAATTATAATTTAAATGTTGATTTTAATGAAATCTCTTCAGCAATGCAAAGCGGGAAGTATGATTTGAAACTTTTACAGAAACAACAAGAAATAGTTTTAGCAAACATGAAAGATATGAGAAATTATCTTACAAAAACAATTACTAATTATGTTGTCAGTCATAATCCAACTAAAGAAAATTAATTATTTTACTTTTTTTTATTATTATTTACAAAGTAAACACTTAAAAAAATTCATTTTTTTTTATTTCTACCACGTTTTTTAACAGCTTCAAAACGTTCTAGAACAAATTTTGCGTTTGGATAAATTTCTTTATATCCATCAAGAACATGTTCAAAGATTTCAGGATACAACTGGTAATGTTTACTTTCTAAAGCACGGTCTAAAAGAAATAAGTCAACAGCTTTATCTTCAATCTTTTCAGAGAAAACACTTAACCCGAAATCAATCATGTTCAATTCTCTTGTTTCTTTATGAATAATCATGTTACTTGTTGTTAAATCTCCATGAACAATATCTTTCAGATGTAATTTACCAACTTTCTCACCAATTTCTCTAGCAAATTGTTGATAATCGTCGCCTTCCATTAAAACGTCTCTTAGTTTTTCGCCAGGAACAAAGTCCATTACAATTGACATTCTTTTATCACAGAAACTTATCAAATTGGGAGCAGGGAATTGCATTTCATTTAATTTACCAAGAACTTTAGCTTCCCTTCTAGTACGGAACTGTCTTAAAGATCCATCGATCTCTTTTAAGCGATACATTTTCTCAAATCGTTCTTTAATCACTTGACTTCCGTTCTTATAAATTACTGCTTCCGCACCCTGGGCTATTTTTTCCATAGTTGATATGATTTAATGCTATTATTTAAATTTAACTGTGAAGAAGACTAATATGAAACCCTCTTTATCTTTTGTATTAGCGCCCTGTCGAAGACGAGGCACACGAGATAAATTCATTTATCTCGTAGGAAGTGCCGTGCCCTAATACAAAGATTATTGTGAGTTTCATATTAACCTAGAAAGAAAGCTTAAAACTTACGACCAAGACGACTTTTATAACAAACTCACAAAGAAAGATAATCCTCAATAGTATCTAAGTTTTCAGTTCTACGATATAACTTTTCTGCTTTTTGAAATGATTCAAAGCTTACACCAATATAAACTTGTAAAATTTTGGTACAAGATTCTGTGATTTTGGGGATTCTTTGATTCAACATTTTTCTGGAACCATAACAAAATAAAACATTTTTCCGAGAAGTTTCTATAACTATCCCTACTATCTCTTCTGGAAGAACTTTTGTTTCTTTCAGGTCATCAACCCAATAATTTGCTTTATGAGGATTTTTAACCCAATCAGGAAGTGTCCAAACAGCTGATTCTAAAGGATTAAAGTTTTCAGGACAATCTAATTCAGCAGTATCTTCTAACATTCTTGATAAGAGAGTAAGAGTATTTAATAAACTTAACTCCACACAGTTAGTTTGAACCACTTACCAGTGACAAAAAGAGAAACATTTATAAATTAAAGTACCAATTGAAATAAAATGGTATTAGAAGATAGGCTTGAAGAAAGTATTAAAGATAATATTGAAAGAGTTGAAGGACTAGAAGAGGGTGTGAACTTTTTTAACGGGTCTCCTTTTCTTTATGAAATTTGTGATGGTTCTGGTACTGTTAATAAAGAACATCCTGCTAGAGGCCAAGACATACCATGTTTTAATCCTATTTTAAATCTAAGAGGGCAATTCTTAATCTATAATGTCGGTGTTTGGGAAGGAGTTCCTGATAATTACAAACCAATTTTAATAATTCACGAATTAAGAGAATATGATACTGAATCCCATCAAAAAGCTTTAGAATATGAATTACAGTTTGCTCGTATTTTTCTAGGAGATAAAAAGTTTCCAGAATTTATTAAATGGCGTAAAAAGTATGATTCAAGTGCAAATTAGCTTTTCTTAGAAAAGGATTATATAGTAACCAAAAAAAACTTAATTTAAAATGCAAAAGATAGAACTCTTACTTCCAGCAGGAAATCAGGAATGTTTAGAAGCAGCAGTAGAGAATGGTGCTGATGCAATTTATTTTGGTATTGACAAATTCAATGCTAGAAGAAGAGCAAACAATTTTAAATTAGAAAATATTAAAGAAACAATTGATTATTGCCACAATAATGGAGTCAAATGTTATTGTACCCTTAATATACTTATTAAAAACAGCGAAATCAAAGATTTTTTTGAAACGATTAAAGAATTATACTTAGCTGGAATTGATGCGGTGATTATCCAACACATTTCGTTTTTACCAATTATTAAAAAGAACTTTCCAGAATTGGAAGTTCATCTCAGTACACAAACCACAATTACAAACTCTTATTTTTATAATTTAATTAAGGACGCAGATAAAGTTGTTTTACCAAGAGAATTTTCTAAAGAACAAATTAAAAATTTTATTGAAAAAACTAAACTGCCAACAGAGATATTTGTTCAGGGAGCAATGTGTTTTTCTTATAGTGGAAAATGTTTATTCTCCTCATTTCTGGGAGGAAGATCCGGTAATAGAGGATTATGTGCACAACCTTGTAGAAGAAAATATAATGGCAAATATTTGTTAAGCATGAAAGATCTTTGTTTAGTTAAAGCAATTCCAGAATTGATTGACATGGGAGTTTCCTCATTAAAAATCGAAGGTCGTTTGAGAAGCCCAAAATACGTCGCTGCTGCAACTAAACTTTACAGAACAGCAATTGATTCTCACTATGCTAAAAAGTTTATTGTTGATAAAGATTTGTTTAAAGAAATGAAACTTGCTTTTAATAGAGAATTTACTTGGGGTTACTATGCCAATCTAAAAGATGTTGTTTCCGATGATCGACCAATGGGGAGAGGATTATATTTAGGTGAGTTTGATAAAGATAGAATGATTAAGTTGCAAGAAGATGTTTCTATTGGTGATGGCTTAGGTATTTGGTTACCCAATAAAGTAGATGGTGCAGTTTTAAGAAAAATTGAATTAGTCGAAAATAATAGTGGGAAGATTGAAGTGGATTCTGCTCAAAAAGGAGATTATGTTAGATTACACATCTTTGCCAAGCCCGGAACTAAAATTTATAAAACATCTTCAATAGAAGAAAGTAAAAAAATTGATTTTGTTAAAAACAAACCAATAATGATTAAAGACAGAACAGTTAACAAAATAGTTTTACCAAAGATAAAAGAAAAGAAAAACAATAAAGAAGAATTATTAGTAAAAGTCTACTCTATTGAAGATGCTAGAGAAGCATCAAAGTATACAAATAAAGTTTTTTACAATATTTTTGCAAAAGATTTTGACAACAAATATTGTGCCTATATTCCAAGATTATTAAATGATGAAGAGGTTGATGAAGCAATTAAATTAATCGAACAAGATAAAATTAAAAATGTTTTAGTTGGTGAATTAGGAACTTATGTTAAGTTAAGAAATGAGAAATTAAATTTATACTTAGATTATTCAAACAATGTTTTTAATGAACTTGATTTAGAGTTCTTTGATGATTGCACATCAATAATCTCGCCAGAATTATCTTCTGAAGAACTTAAAGAATTCTCAAATAAAGATTTCATCAGTTTAGCTCATGGTAAAGTTGTAATGATGAATACCAAATATTCTTTATTACCAAAAAAGTTAACAGATCAAAAGAAATTTACTTTCCCAGTAAGAAAAGAACACGATTATTATCAAATTCTTAATAGTAAAGAACTTGGCTTGTTTGAGTTAGTAGATGATTTAAGAAAGATTGGTATTAAAAGATTCTTCTTAGATTTAGACGATGATATTGATTATACTGTAAAGTTTTATCATAATTTATTTAAGGGAAAAGTCCTTCCGATTAAAAAAAGAGGTTATACTAAAGGCCACTTTGATAGAGGAGTAGAATAAGAATGAGCATAGGAGATTATTTAGAATATTTAAAAGGAGAAAGAACAAAAAATATTACCCGTAGTGGTAATCATGTTACTGTTGGTCCTGAAAGTCCTTTGGATCCTAATTTCAATAGTACAACAGAATCTTATCAAGAACTTATATTGAGAGAAACAAATCTTGAAACATTAGCAACAGCTAAAAAAAAACTTGATACAGAACTAAGACAGGTTGGTCCAGATTATTTTTCTGTTACAAGAACACGTTCTGAGGGTGGTCTTTTTTGTGTGTGTCATTCAAAGTATCATCTCTTGGGAAAAAATTCTGGGAGCGATTCTCAAGGAGCATATCACTTTTTTCAACTTTGTGAGGATTTAGGATCTAAAAATTATGTTATTCTAGATCGTCGTAAGTTTAAGATTTTCTATCGTAGTGACAATTTAAAAGAAGCCAAAGAAGCTCTAGATAAACCAAAAAAATTATTTCCACTTCCCGAGAATGATGGTTATAGTTTTCAAACGAGGTCTTTATAAAAATATTTGGAGAATAACTAAGTAATAAACTCAAACACAGAAATGTTTAAATAAATTCTCCCATTAACTATTAATTATGGTAAGGGGACTTAGACGAATTAACATTTCTGTTTATGTGCAAAACGGAAAAAGAGATATTGTTTATATTAACCATCTTGATCAAAAAATAGGTTCTGCTAAACCTTGGGAATTATGTACTGGAGATACTTTCACACACCCAAAAGAGTCTAAAATCATTTATCGCTCTTCTTTATCAGAAAAGAATTTTGTTAGAGAGATGAAACATTTGGAGAAAAGATATAATTTAGAAAATCTTAATTCCACTTTTTCTGAATATGTATTGAACTTATTAATAAAACCAAAAAAAGGAGAATTAGTTTCCATTCGAAAAACATTGCCTGCCCATATTAATCCAATAAATTCGCCCATTATAACTGCTACGCCACCAATAACACTTGAAGACGTGTGTTCAAGTTGTCCTTTTGGAAAAAACACAACATCATATGGAAAAGAAATTATAAATTAACAAACTTAACTTCTCTTTTCTCAAAGTAACAGATTTGTTTCACGCCTAAACTTTTCAAATATTTTTCAACATCATCTATTTGATTACCTAATTGTTCAATTCTGTGAGAATCACTACCAATAGTTATCTTCTTTACACCTTTTTGAACAAAAAGTTTTATTATTTCTTTACTAGGGTAAACTGCTAATTCTGGATTTTTACCAAAATGGTTAGTATAACTGGTATTGATTTCAAA